>FKKE01000646.1_pt1 | contig 224169 bp, 214 predicted proteins | sample 1106331 | NCBI WGS metagenome assembly FKKE01 (sample SAMEA3931202, study PRJEB13176) | freshwater metagenome | biome: Drinking water system; feature: drinking water; material: freshwater | place: China | collected 2013-02-06 | reverse complement strand
TCCGTCAGGCGGGCCCGGCAGGCGGGGCACTCGGCCAGGTGCGCCCGGCAGCGGCGGCGCTCCTCCGCCAGCAGGTCGCCCCTGCGGAAGCGCAGGTCCTTGGTCGCGAGCAAATCCATCAGCCCGCGCGCCTTGGCCCGCTCCAGCGCCTCGAACCCCGCCGCCGGCCCGCGCAACTCCACGGCGAGCTGGATCAGGTCTCCGTAGATCCGCTGCTTGTCGGCCTGAAACAGCCGCTTGTTGAGGTCGGTCTCCAGACGCGCGCGGATGGAATCGAGATTGTCGGCCGCGCCCAGATAGTTCGTGTAGGCTTCCTCCTTGAGCAGCCGCGCGAAGGCCGTCAGGCGGACCGCGGCCGTCCGGCCGTCCGGCGCCGCCTCCAGCGAGGCCAGGATACCGCCGACGCGCGACGCCGTATCGCGGTCCACGAGGACGAAGAGCGCGGCCGTCTTGTCCGTGTAGCGGGCGAAGAGCTCGCGCTTGACCGCATCGCCCTTGGCCGGATCGGCGATGGCCGCGAGCGCCGGCGCTTGCGCCTCCAAGGCGCGGGCGTCCTTGAGGAGTTGCTCGGCGAACGTGGCCCGGATGTGCCACTTGAGCTCTTCCAGGCCCCCGGCTTCCACCCGCGCCATCACGGCCTTCAAGCCCTCCGCGCCCTTGCGGTAATCGCCGCCCAGCACGTAGGAATAGGCGATGAGCCCCTCCGCCACCGCGTCGCCGAACGGCAGCCGCGCCCGCGCGAACCAGGCGCGCGACTGCTCGACCAGCGCGCGGCCCTTCGCGATGTCGCCCAGGTTGACGTAGGCGTCGCCGACCATCAGCGTCACCCAGCCGGCGCCTTCGGCATAGCTGATCTGTTCCCGCTCCGGCGCCAGACGAACCGCCGGCGCCGCGTCGGCGTAATGTTGCATCGCCCGCTCGCCGAGCCGGATCGTCTCCCGGTAATCCCGGCGGAAATAGTGGATGGTCGTCTTCCCGCCTTCCGCCGCCGTCACGGCCTTGAGCAGCAAGACATCCGGCGGAAGACCGGGATGCTTCATGGCTTCGTCGATGACGATGTCCCGATTCTTGCCCCGAAAAAGCGGCTGGCGCCGCTCGACCAGCAGCGCGAGGGCCCGATCGGCATCGGCCAGCCCCTTGTCGTAACTGCCGAGCCGCGCCTCGACCGCGCTCAATCGCGCATAGGTGACGGCGGTGAAGTCGGCCTGCGGCGACAGCGCGGTCGCGTCCCGCAACAGACGCACCGCTTCGGCATAGCGGCCCGCTTCCGCGAGCATCCAGCCCCATTGGCTGGAGGCCCGGCTCGCCTCGTCCGCCTGGCCGGCAGCCTTGGCCTGCGCGACGACGTCACGGAAGGCGTCGGACGCCCGGGCATAGTCGCCGTCGAAATAGAGTCGGTCCGCCCGGTTGAACGCCTCCGAATATTTCGGGTCGGGGATGAAGCCGTCGGCCGCCGCGGGCGTCGTATAGCGGCCCGCCGCCGTGTAGGCGGCCAGGAGGTCGTCGCCCTGGACGGTCACGCCGCTCTGCTCGAAAGCCGCTTTCGCGACGGCGAGCCGGTCCTGTTGCTTGTGGTGGTCGCCCACGTCCCGATAGGCGCGGCTCAACGTCGCCGCCGCGAGGCCCTTGCTTCGATAGAACTCCCGCCGCTCGCCGGCCGGCGCCATGGTCAGCAGCAGCGACAAGGACTCGAAATGCGCGAGCGCCCGTTCGCCGATCTCCACCGCCGCGCGGTCGTCGCCGAGCAGCACGTGGCACACGGCGGCGGCCGACTCGGCCATCGTGATCGTCTTGATCATCTCCACGTCCGGCGGATAGCCGTGGTGCGCGATGGCATAGTCCAACACCGCGCGCCGCTCATCCGTGCCGGCGCGGCCCTTCCATTTCGCTACGGTCCGGGCCAGGGCCTGTTCCGCCGACGCGAGGCCGCCCTGATAATCGCCCGCCTTCGAAAGTACCACGGAGAGCCGGGCATAGTGGAAGGCCGGATCCAGCCCATGCCGTTCGGCCAGCGCAATGGCCTGCCGCGTTTCCCGCTCGGCCTCGGCGAACTTCAGGCCCTCCGCGTAGGCCCAGCCGAGGAGGCTGCGCACCTCGACCGCCGCGCGGGGGTTGCCCGATTCGTCGGCCTCGCGGGCCGCCTCGGTCAGGACGCGGATTGCCTCGTCGACGCGCCGGTCGAGAAGGAGGGATTCGCCCTCGCCGTGCTTCGCGGAATAATGGACGCCGACGCAGGCGGCGAGCAGCATCGCCACCGCCACTACCGCGAACGAGGCCGAGCGTGACATGTGGCCTCCGCTCACTCTTTCTCGTGCGTCGTCAACGACACGACCGCCTCGGCCAATTCCAGGCCCTGGGCCGCGCCCGCGCCGCCGGCGGACGGTCGCTTGGCTTTCAATTCGATGCCGCGCAGCCCTCCCTGCACGTCCTTGAGGTAGGCGCGGGCATCCGCCGTCGCCTGGGCCTCCGTCAATTCCGGCCCGAAGGGCTGGGTGCCGGCCAGGGCTTTCACGGCCTCGGCGCCGAACGGCGCCTTGACCAGAAATTCGTAGGGACTGTCCGGACCGCCGAACGTGTAGGTCTGCCCGGCGCGGACCAAGGCCTGTTGCGCGAAGAGATTGGGCACGAGATGCACGACCTCGCCGTTGGCCTGGTAATAGTCGAGCTTGAGGTAGGCGTCCCGCTCGGACCACACGTAGATGAGCAGCCGCTCGCCCTCGCGGAAGGCGGCCGGCTCCTTGTTCGTCCAGACCTTGAGCCGAAAGGCCGAGGCGCCGCTCAACAGCGGCGCCTGGACCGCTTGCGCGACCTCCTTCGCGTTGGCCCGCTGGGCGATCAGCGCCGTCACCTCCGCGGGGTCCAACTGCGCGGCGATCGTCACGCAGACCGTGCGGCCTTCGTGCGTCTCTTTGAGGAGGGTCATGTTCCGCAAGGAGGCGCGGCTCAGGCTTTGCACCACGTCCTCGGCCAGTTGATAGTTCTGGACCGTGCTGGACGACTCGACGAAGACGCGATGGCTCTCGACGGCCTTCTGCTTGGCCAGGCTCAAAGCCATGTTTTTGGCTTCCAAGAAGCTTTCTCGGTCGCCGTACTGGTAGCAGGCGTCGCCTTGCACCGCTTCCATGGCCGCCTCCGCCGTGACGGCCACGGGGCAGACCCATAACCAGAGGCCCGCGAGGAGGATGCCCGGACGGGCAACATCCGCAACAGCCGCGAGCCGACCTGACGAGTTGTACGGATTGACGTGGTCGTTCATCGTCTTTACCCTTTCGCGTCCATGAACAACTCCCAGAGAATCAACACCTCCAAGCTGCTCCATCAGGCTGCTCCATGACATTTTCCGCTATTCCATCGGCGGGGTCATCTTGGCAAACTTCGTACCGGGCCGCGATCTCCATTGAATCTCGATCGTCGCCGTCATCCTCATCGGCTGGCTCATCCTCTATATTCAAGAACGCCCCAAGAAACCCTGACCGCGCGTCACTCGTACCGCAGCGCGTCGATGGGATTCAGCCGCGAGGCCTTGTTCGCCGGGTAGAGGCCGAAGAACACGCCGACCGCTACGGAAAACAGAAAGGCCACGACCACGGCCTGGATCGACACGATCGTCGGCCAGCCGATGACCGCCGTCATGGCCCGCGCGCTGCCGATGCCGACCAGCACGCCCGCCACGCCGCCCGCCGCACTCAGCATGACCGCCTCGACCAGGAACTGGAGCAGGATGTGCTTGCGCTTCGCGCCCACGGCCATGCGGATGCCGATCTCGTGCGTCCGCTCGGTCACCGACACGAGCAGGATGTTCATGATCCCGATCCCGCCCACCACCAGCGAGATCGAGGCGATGCTCAACAGCATGAAGATCATGGTCCGGCTCGTACCCGCCAGGGTCTTTTCGATGTCCTCCATCGTCCGGACCGTGAAGTCGTCCTCCTCCCAGGCCTGCAACCGATGGCGCGCGCGGAGCAGGTCTTTGATTTCGGGCACCACGGGCGCGATCCGCGCCCGGTCGGTCATGGCGACGAGGATGATGCCGACCGTCCCCAGGAATTTCGTGCCCAGGACCTTGCGCTCGGCCGTCGAGAAGGGTAGCACGACCACGTCGTCCTGATCCTGGCCGGTGAGGGTCTGGCCCTTCGACGCCAGCACGCCGACGACGCGCAGCGGCACGTTCTTGATGCGGATCGTGGCCCCGACGACCTCTTCCCCCCGGTCGAACAGATTCTCCGCCGCCGTCTTGCCCAGCACGGCCACCTTCGCGCCGCTCTCGTCCTCCGATTCGGTGAAGAACGCGCCCGACGCCATCGGCCAGTCCCGAATCTCCGGAAAGCGCGCCGTGGTGCCGAGGATCGCCGTGTTCCAATTTTTCCCTTCGTGGACCACCTGCATGACCGCGCGGGTCGCGTAGGTCACGCCGCCCACTTCCGGCAGCCGCCGTTCGATGTCCCGCGCGTCCTCGACCGTGAGGGTGGAGACGCCGCCGAGCCCGCTCCGCACGCCGCTGACCGTCGTCGCGCCGGGGATGACGATCAGCACGTTGGTGCCCAAACTCGCGATCTGCTGGCGGATCGAGGCGCTGGCGCCCTGGCCCAGGCTCACCATCGCCACCATCGCGCCCACGCCGATGATGATGCCGAGCATCGTCAGCCCCGCCCGCAGCGGGTTGCGGCCCATCACGCGAAGGGCCACTTGGACGGTCATGAGCAGAAAGTTCATGGCTTCCCGCGCCTAGCGCATCTGCGGCCCGAGGCCGAATCCCGGCGGCAAGGCGTTGCGCCCCGTCTCGACCGCCTCCACGCCGACGATCACCGCGTCGCCTTCGCGCAGATCGCCCTCCACCGCCTCCGCCACTTCCGTGTGCGCCGCGTCCGCCACGCCGAGACGCAGCCCGACGGCCCGCGGCGGTTGGCCCTCGCGCACCACCCAGACCTCCGTCTTTTTCCGCTCCAGCGGAACGCCGGGCAGCTTGAAGCGAAGAGCGGCGTTGGGCACGCGCAGGACGCCCTCCTTGCGCGTCGTGACGATCGCGGCGTTGGCCGTCATGCCGGGCTTGAGCTTGAGATCGCGATTGTCCACGGCGATCACCACGTCGTAGGTGACGACGTTCTGGATGCTGACGGGGGCGTTGCGGACCTGCACGACCGTCCCGGCGAACCGTTCCTTGGGATAGGCGTCCACCGTGAACTCCGCCGGCTTGCCCTCCGCGACGCCGCCGATGTCGGACTCGCTGACGTTCGCATTGACCTGCATCCGCGTGAGATCCTGGGCGATGACGAAGAGGGTGGGAGTCTGGAAGCTCGCCACGACGGTCTGGCCCACGTCCATGTTGCGGGAGACGACGATGCCGTCCACCGGCGAGACGATGCGCGTGTACCCGAGGTCGAGCTCGGCGTTTGCCAGCGCCGCCCGCGCCTGGTCCACCTGCGCGTGGGCGATCTGGAGCTGCGCCTGCGTGTCGCGATAGTTCGTCCGGGCCAGGTCCAGGTCCGCTTGGGAGACGAACTCGCCCTGCCGCAGCCGCTGCATCCGGTCCAGTTCGAGGCGGCGCTGGTCCGCGGCGGCCTGCGCCTTGTCGCGCGCGCCGAGCACGTTCTTCAAGGACGCGCGGGCCTGATTCACCCGCGATTGGAACGGGGCGGGGTCGATCTGCGCGATGAGCTGCCCCCGCGTGACCGCGGAATTGAAATCCGCGTAGAGCGTTTTGATCTTGCCGGTCACCTGGCTGCCGACCTGGACGGAGACGACCGGGTTCACCGTGCCCGTCGCCGTCACCACCGCCGCCACCGGACCGCGATCCACCGGCGCCGTCTTGTAGTGCGGGGCGGCCGCCGACCCGGCCCACCAGGACCACAGGCCGATCCCGGCTCCCCCGGCGCACAGCAGTACGAGCATCGCCCACCGGAGGCGGCGCGCCGACCCTCGGCGGGACGGCAGCGCGAGCGCTTCCTCCGGGATCAGCGCCGGTTCGGTGGGCAACAGGGCGCGCGGTTCGATCACCAGCACCGGCTCCTCGTCACCGGACGGCACGGCGTGAGGCCGGAACTCGTCGGCATCGCCGGGGGCATCGGAAGATCGGCGGTCCATACGGGGGAGGGAATTGAGCAAGAGAAGTGCCGCTAGAAACCTGGCCGGGATTGCCACGAAACCAAGGGGTTAGCCCTCGGCTCGCGCCTCGCGAACGACAGGGGAGACCGCGATGTAGCCATTCTCCCCAAATGTGCGCAAGCGGTTGCGGCGGGGCGGGACAGTCGGTACACTTCGCGCACGGAACTAGCGCCGATGACGTTCTTCGAGGCACACAAGGGACATCTGCTGCTGCTGCTGCTGCTGCTGCTGGCAATCTTCGTTCTCGACTGGCTGATGCCACTCGGCTATGTCGTGTGGGTCCTCTATCTCGTCCCGCTCGTCATGGCCTCACGTCTGCACCATCCTTACGCGCTCCCTCTGACGACAGCAGCTAGCTCGGTGTTGACCATGATCGGGTTCTTTGTGTCCCCCCCTGGTCTCGATCCCCGTAGCGTGATCGTCAATCGGACGATCGGCATCGCCGGATTCTGGCTGGTGGCGGCCCTGCTGCAAAAGACTCGATCCCTGGCCGAGGCCGCGGAGCGAAGCGCCGCCAGGCTGAATTCCGTCTTTTCGAGCACGCCCGCCGTCGTCTATGCCGCACACGCGTCCGGCGATTACGGCGCGACCTTCGTCTCGCCGAACGTCACGGCGCAGTTGGGCTATCGACCGGCTGACTTCACGAACGATGCCTCGTTCTGGGTCGATCATATCCATCCGGACGACAGGGAGCCTGTCCTCGCGGGACTGCCGCACCTCTTCGCGCAGGGCAGTCACGTTCACGAATATCGGTTCCAACACAAGGACGGACGCTACCGCTGGATGCGCGACGAGCTCCGCGTGATCCGCGACGAGGCGGGCCACCCGATCGAGTTGGTCGGGTCATGGCTCGACATCACCGAGCGAAAGCGGACGGAACAGGCCTTGCTGGCCGTCGTCAAGGGCATCTCCACCGACACAGGCGAGCGGTTCTTCCGCTCCTTGGCCGAGCAGCTTGCCGCCGCCTTGGATGCCGACTATGCCTGCGTGGCCGAAGTGCGCCGGGACGCCCCCTATCTTGCCAAGACCCTGGCCTTTTGCGCACACGGCGCCATCGCGGACAATTTCGAGTACGACATGCGGAGAGCGCCCTGCGAAGAGGTCTTCGCGAAACACCCCTGTTCCTATCCCCGCTCGGTTCAGCAGCAATTTCCCCAAGATACTTGGCTGGCCGAGGTGGGAGCCGAAGCCTACGTCGGCGCTCCCCTGTTCGATTCCGCCGGCCGGCCGCTCGGCCTGATCAACGTGATCTACTGCCGGCCGTTGGAATCCGCCGGCCTCGCCGAAGCCGTCCTGCAAATTTTCGCGGCGCGCGCCGCCGGGGAATTGGAGCGGACGAAAGCGGACGTCGCCCTCCAGCGCCTGAAACTCGCCGTGGACCACGCCGGCGACGTCATCGCCTATATCGACGCCGAGGGCCGATTCGTCTACGTGAACCAGACGATGTGCCGCGCCTTCGGCTATACCGAAGATGAATTGCTCGCCATGCGCGTCCCCGACGTCGACGTCCAATTCAACCTCGACCGCTACCGCGCCCTCTTCGAGCAGGCGCAGCAGGGACCTCTCGGCCCCTTCGAGTCGACCATCCGGCGCAAAGACGGGTCGTTGTTTCCCGTCGAAATCGCCGTCGGCCGGATCGACCATGAAGGAGTCCCCCTTCTGCTGGGCATCCTGCGGGACATCAGCGACCGAAAAGCCGCCGACGCGGCGCAGCGACGGAGCGCCGACTTGCTTCGGAGCATCGTCAACAACGCCTCTTCCGTCATTTATCTCTTGAATCTCCGCAACGAGTACTTGCTCGTCAACGACCGCTGGCTGGCCTTGACCGGCTTGCGCCTCGAAGAGGTCATCGGTAAGACGCCCCGTGACTTTCTCCCGCCCGAGGTGGCCGAACGGTTCGTCCGAAGCCATGCGGCCGTGTTGGCATCGGGGACGGCCCTCGAAGCAGAAGAGATCGTCGAGCTTCCGACCGGTACCCGCACGTACCTCTCCACCAAATTCCCCTTGCGCGATCAGGATGGAAGCATCTACGCCATCTGCGGCATCTCCACGGACATCACGGAACGCAAGCAGATGGAAACGGCCTTGCGCGAGAGCGAGCAACGATTCTTCGTAACCCTACACAATGCCGAGGTGGGGCTGTGGGATTGGAATATGACCACCAACGATGTCTCGCTAGACCAACGCTGGAACGCCATTTTGGGCTATGGTCCGTCGGAATTCCTTCCGAACCGACTGGAAACCTGGCAGACGACGATGCACCCCGACGACGCCCCGACGGTCTACGGCACGTTGGACAAACATCTGAACGATCCCGGCGCCCTCTACGACGTGGTCTATCGGGCCAAACACAAGAGCGGTCGCTGGGTCTGGATCAATAGCCGAGGCCGTGTCGTCGAACAGTCCGCCGACGGCCGGCCGATCCGCATGATGGGCACCATTCAGGACATCACCGATCGCAAGGAGGCGGAAGCGCAGCTTCGCCGCTATTCGGAGGGATTGGAGCAGATGGTGGCCGAACGGACAGCGCAGGTGCAGGCATTGGAAGCCCGCCGGATGCAGATGGAGAAGCTCGCGGCGCTGGGCCAACTGGCGGCCGGCGTCGCCCACGAGATCAACAATCCCCTGGCCGGCATCAAAAATTCCTTTCTGTTGCTGAAGGACGCCGTGCCGCCCGGCCACCCCCGTCACCAGTATCTGGCCCTTATCGACCGGGAAATCGCGCGCATCGTCGGCATCGTGCGGCGGCTCTACGAACTCTACAAACCCACTCCGCCCGAACCGGCCGCGATCGACCTTCGCGCGGCGATCGAGGACGTCCGTGAGACAGTGAGTCGATACCTCGCGGAGCGGCAGGTGTCGCTGCGCGTCGAGATGCCCGACCAGCTCGAGCGGTGCTTCCTGCCCCCGCAGGAGATGCACCAAGTGCTGTGCAATCTCGTGCAGAACGCCGCACACGCCTCGCCGATCGGCGGAACCGTCACGGTGCGCATCGTCCGCCGGTCGGACACGCTGGAAATCCGCGTCGCGGACAAGGGCATCGGCATCGCCCCGGACGTATTGCCCCACATCTTCGATCCCTTCTTTACGACCAAACAGGACGACCGGGTCGAGCATCACGGCCACATGGGCCTCGGGCTTTCCGTGTCGCGCAGCCTGGTCGAGGCGATGGGCGGGCGGATCACCGTCGACAGCCGTATCGGCGAAGGAAGCGTCTTTACGATCCATCTCCCGCTCACGATCGGGACACAAGCTGGCCCTTTCGCCCCCTCGCCTCCCTCGACCGCATCCATGTCCTCCATCCCGCCCACGCGACAGACGGATTCGACACGACCATAGAGGGGCCTTCCGATTGCACATCTCTCAAGTTTTATGCGATCTTATCCGATAGGATACGTTGTGGTTTATCAGTACGAGGTCGAGGCATTCCGGCCCCGACCGCCTGAACGGACAGGATGATGACCTGTCAGTTGAAGGCGCCAGACTTCGCGCGGTATCGCTCTGTCGCGCGGCTGGCGCCTTTCGTGTTTTGAGGGGACGCGCCGCATGGCCAAAATGGCCGAACCGATCCGTATTCTGCTGGCCGACGACGATGAAACGTTCCGCCGTTCCACGGCCGACCTGCTGCGCCAGCAGGGTTATGCCTGCGACGACGTCCGCACCGCGCAAGAAGCCCGCCACCGGCTCGCGACGGCGCGGTACGACGTGTTCATCTGCGACATCCGCATGCCGGGCAACGCCGAATTGGAGCTGCTCGATTGGCTGGCCGCCCGGCCCGATCTCGCGCAGGCGACCATCCTCATCACCGGCTTTCCCTCGCTGCAAGTGGCCATCCGCTCCATCGACTTGTCGATGACGGACTATCTCGTCAAACCCTTCGAGTTCGCCCGGCTCGTGGAGGCCGTGCGCGCGGTCGTCGCGAAATCCCGCGGCGCCTCGCCGTCGTGAGCGCCGTATGCTATACAGACCCGTCGTGATCGACCGATCACGAGGCCGGCTGACCGGAGGCCGGCTTGCCAGGAGGATCCCATGACCGACACGCCCCATCTTCTGTTGGCCGACGACGAAGAGACGTTTTTGCTCACGACGAGCGAGCTGCTGAAAGAGAACGGCTTTGCCTGCAACTGCGCCCGCAACGCCGACGAAGTGCTGGACGCCGTCGGGTGCATCCGGTTCGACGCGCTGATCCTGGACATCAAGATGCCCGGCAACGCCGACCTGCAATTGCTGGACAAGCTGCAGACCCTGCCGCACGGGAAAGGCCTTCCCGTCATCATCGTCACCGGCTGGCCGTCGGTCGACACGACGCTGAAATCCTTCCGGTCCCCGTCGGTCATCGAATACCTGACCAAGCCCTTCGAGTTGACGCAGTTGACCGAGGCCATCCATCGGGCCGTGGCGCGGAAACAGGCCTTACACGCTTTTCAGACGACGCGGCATGCCGTGCAGGATTGGGCGGAGCGGCTCGGCACCCTGGAGCGGGCGGTGACGGAGACGAAAGCGCCCGGGGCCAAAGGGAACGTGGCGGCCTCCTGCGAGCAGTACCTGCTCCAGATGCAGTTGATGTTTCTCGGCATGACGGACGGCCTGCGCCACGTCGTCAAAGTCCTGGGCCGGGAGGAACCGGGCGCCTCGGCCGACGTGTGCGCCCTCATGAACTGTCCCACGAGACGCACCTACGAGGCCTTGCTGGACGACACCGTCCAGACCTTGGAAAAGACCAAGAGCGCCTTCAAGTCCAAGGACCTCGGCGACCTACGCAAGCGTCTCGAGACCACGCTCAAGGGGCCGCAGAAGCCGCCCGCCGCGTCGCCGACGCCGTAAGGCTGACGAGGGCCCCGCGTTCTCTCGCGGCGGCGCGCCTTTGCTTGACCACCATCCCTGCCGCTGGTAGCCTGACGCCATCGCGGGACATACCGCTCCCCAGGGCCTGTCCGTACCTCCACGAGTGACCCGATGGACGACCGCCAGCTTCCATATCCCCTCGTCCCCGCACCGGCCGAGGACAGTTCCGCCGGGATAGGAGCCGACATCGACGACGCGGCCGTCGAGCGAGAACAGATCGACCTCCTCTATACCAATTTGCCCGGCGCCCTCGTCGCCACGACCATTACCTCCGCGATGGTGGCGGGCATCCACTGGCCGGTGATCGCGCCGGCCGTGCTGATCGCCTGGTGGACGGCGCTGGCGGCCGTGTCCCTGGCCCGGCTCGCACTCTGGCGGGGTTATCGTCGTGAAGATCCCTCGTCGTTCGACATCCCGCGGTGGCAACGGCGGTTCGACGTCGGCGCGGGCCTCTCCGGCACCGTGTGGGGCTCGGCCGGCCTCCTGCTCTATGCTCCCGATTCTCCGCTCTACCAGGCCTTTCTGCTCTTGGGCCTGGGCGGCATGATCACCGGCGCCGTCTCGGTCTATCCGTCGAACCGCCGTACGTTCCTGCTCTTCGCGCTGCCGACGGGCCTTCCGATCACGGTCCGGTTGTTCGCGCAGGGGGACGCCGCACACCTCGTCATGGGCGGCGTCGCGATCATGTTTCACGCCGTCCTGTTGGGCATCAGCCGCAACATCCACGCGTCGATCCTCGAAAGCCTGGCGTTGCGGGTCGAGAACCGGGCCCTCGTCCGCCGCCTCTCGTCGGAAAAGTCCGACCTCGACGCGCTCAACGCGAGCCTCGTGAACGAGATCGAAGAGCGGCGCCGGGCGGAGCAGGACCTGGCCGAAAACGAGCGGCGGCTCCACACGATCATCGAGGGCACGTTCGACGCCATCGCCATCCACGAGAACGGGCTCGTGCTGGAGGCGAACGACGCCCTCGGTCGGATGTTGGGGTATCCCCTCGACCACATCGTCGGCCGCAGTATTCTCGACTTCGTCGCGCCCGAATCCCGCGAGGAGGCGACGCGGCATTTCCGGGAGGGCCTGGAATTTCCCCGGGAAGTGCTGGGACTGCACCGGGACGGCTCGCGCCTCTACTGCGAGGTCATCGGCCGGCAGTATCGGTACCGGGGCCGGGACGTCCGCCTGACCGCCGTCCGCGACATCACCGCACGGCGGGTGGCCGAGGAGGCCTTGCGGGCTTCCGAGAACCAATACCGCTTGCTGGTGGACCATGCCAACGACATCATCTACCGCACCGACGCCCAGGGCTATTTGATCTTCGTCAACGTCGTCACGCCCCGCCTCACCGGGTATCCGGAACAGGAACTGCTGGGCCGACGGTTCGTCGACTTCATCCGCCCGGACCATCGGCCGGCCGCCGAACGCTTCTACGGACGGCAATTCATCCGCAAAACGACCAGCACCTATTACGAATATCCCTTGGTGCGCAAAGACGGGGCCGAGATCTGGATCGGCCAAAACGTCCAGGTGCTGCTCAATCGCGACAAAGTCGTCGGCTTCCAAGCCGTGGCGCGCGACATCACGGAGCGCAAGCGGATCGAAGACGCGCTGCGGGCCAGCCAAGAACAGTACAAGATGCTCGTCGAAGCCTCGACCGACATCATCTACAGCGCCGATCCCTCGGGGCATTTCACCTTCGTCAGTCCGGCGGCGATGCGGATCACCCAGTACACCGAGCCGGAATTGCTCGGCAGGCGCTTCGTCGAATTGATCCGGGAGGATCACAAAAAGCCGGCCGAACGGTTCTACGGGCGTCAGTTCGTGCGGAAGATCCCCAGCACCTACTACGAGTTTCCCATCGTCTGCAAGGACGGCAGCGAGCGTTGGGTGGGTCAACGGGTGCAAACCCTGGTCGAAGACGGCCGGGTGATCGGCTTTCACGCCGTCGTGCGCGACATCACCGACCGCAAGCAGGCCGAGGAGAAACAGCGGCAACTCTTGAACATCCTCGAAGCCGCGACGGACCTGGTCGGCACGGTCACGCCGGACGGGCAGGCGATCTACCTCAATCGGGCCGGGCGCCGCATGCTCGGACTGGAAGAAACCGGGCCGCTTGCCGGCGTGCACGCCGCCGATTTTCACCCGGACTGGGCGGCGGACATCGTGCTGCGCGAGGGGTTTCCGACCGCCGCCCTCAAGGGTTCCTGGGAAGGGGAAACCGCCATCCTGGCGCGGGACGGCCGCGAAATTCCTGTCTCGCAGGTGATCGTCGCGCACAAAACCGCCCTGGGGGACGTGGCCTACTTCTCCGAGATCATCCGGGACATCTCGGAATACAAGCGGTCGGAAGACGCGCTCCGCGAATCCCAAGCCTTCTTGACATCGGTGCTCGAAAACATCCCCAACATGATCTTCGTCAAAGACGCCACGGACCTCCGCTTCGTCCGATTCAACAAGGCCGGAGAAGAGTTGCTCGGTCTCCCCCGCCAGGAGCTGATCGGCAAAAACGATTACGACTTCTTTCCAAAAGACGAAGCCGATTTCTTCACGGCCAAGGACCGCGATGTGCTCGCCGGCGGCGCGTTGCTGGACGTCCCGGAGGAACCGATCCGGACCAAAGACAAGGGCTTGCGGTATCTGCACACGAAAAAGCTGCCGCTCCTCGACGAACTGGGCCGGCCGCGCTATCTCCTCGGCATTTCCGAAGACATCACGGAGCGCAAGGCCGCGGAAGACGCGGCGCGGCGTCACGCCAGACTGACGCACCTCTCGGCCGACGTCCATGCGGCGCTCGTGCAAAGCGCGGCGATCCCGGAGATGCTGCAGCGTTGCACGGAGGCCCTGCTTCGCCATCTCGACGCAGCCTTCGCGCGCATCTGGCTGCTCGGCCCCGGCGACCTCTGCGCGGCCTGCCACAAGGCGGCTCATTGCGCGGCGCACGACCGCTGCCTGCACCTGGCCGCGAGCGCCGGCCTCTCGACGAATCTGGACGGCGAGTACCGCCGCGTTCCCCTGGGCGCCTTGAAGATCGGTCGGATCGCCCAGGGCTGGGGCCCTATACACTCCAACGACGTGCTCGGAGACGACCGCCTGCCGAACAAGACCTGGATGCGGGAGCATGGCCTCGTCTCGTTCGCCGGCCAGCCGTTGAAACTGGGCGACGAGATGATCGGCGTCGCGGCCTTCTTCGCCCGCCGGCCGCTGACGGAGCACGAGCTGGCCGCCTTCGAAGCCACGGCCAAGACCATCTCATTGGGCATCACGCGCAAGCGGTCGGAGGAGGCCCTGCGCCGGCTGAACGAGGCGCTGACGACCCGCTCCCGCCAGTTGGAAGAAGCCAACCGCGAGCTGGAGTCCTTTTCCTACTCCGTCTCCCACGACCTGCGCGCGCCGCTCCGCCACATCGGCGGATTCGGCGACCTGCTCAAGGCCCGGGCCGGCGAGGCCCTGGACGACAAGAGCGCGCGTTATCTTCAAGTGATGCTGGACTCGTCCAAGCAAATGGGCGATTTGATCGACAGCCTGCTGAACTTTTCCCGCGTCGGCCGGCAACCCCTCGCCACGACGCCCGTGGACCTGGGCCGCCTCGTTGCCGCCATCGTCGAGTCGTTCCAACAGAATCTTGCGGGCCGCACCGTAGATTGGACGATCGGCGCCTTGCCGGTCGTGCCGGGCGATCCCGCGCTGCTCCGGACGGTGCTCATGAACCTCGTCGGCAACGCCGTCAAATACACGGGCACGAGGGAGCGGGCCGTCATCGAAGTGGGCGCCTATCCCGAAGCCGGCGAGTGGGTGATCTTCGTCAAGGACAACGGCGTGGGGTTCGACATGCAATACGCCCACAAACTGTTCGGCGTGTTCCAGCGCCTGCACACCGACGCGGAATTCGAGGGCATCGGCATCGGGCTGGCCAACGTGCGCCGCATCGTCGCCCGCCACGGCGGCCGGGTCTGGGCCGAGGGGGCCGAAGGGGGGGGCGCCACATTTTTCTTTTCCCTGCCGCGGGAAAAAGCGTAAAAGAAGGCGGGGCGAAATTCCCCGTCGCTTCGACCAGCTCGGCACGAACGGGGCAATGTCACTGTCTTGAAGAGAAGCCGTTCGCCCTGAACCGGTCGAAGGGTGAACGGCGAATGTCAAAATAGCTCCCAGAAAAGGAGCGAGAGGCTTCCATGACGCAGAGCAAGCGCATTCTCCTCGTCGAGGACAACCCCAAGGACGCCGAGCTGACGCTGACCGCCTTGCAGGACGATCGGCTGGCCGGCGAGGTGCAGGTCGTGCACGACGGCGCGCAGGCGCTGGACTATCTGTGCCGGCGCGGCGCCTGGCACTCGCGGACCGGCGGCCAACCCGCGTTTATCCTCCTCGACCTCAAGATGCCGAAAGTCGACGGGCTGGAGGTGTTGCGCGCCCTCAAGGCCGACCCGGCGTTGAAAACCATCCCCGTCGTCATGCTGACCTCCTCCCGCGAAGAACGGGATCTCGTCCGCAGCTACGAGCTGGGCGCGAACGCCTACGTCGTCAAGCCCATCGACTTCAATCAATTCCTGGATGCGGTCAAGCAGACAGGCGCCTTTTGGGGGCTCGTCAACGAACCGCCGAGCGGGTCGGCCGGGCCCCGGGACGCCCGGACATGAGCCGTCCGATCCGCATTCTGCATCTGGAGGACGACCCTCACGACGTGGAATTGGTCCGCGCGCGGCTCGACGGGGAGGGGCTGGCCTGCGAGACCGTCCCGGTCGATTCGCGCGACTCGTTCGAAGCGGCGCTCTCCCAAGGGGGGTTCGACCTGATCATCTGCGACTTCAAACTGCCGGCCTTCGACGGCTTCAGCGCGAGCGATCTGGTGCGCGGGAAGGGCCTGGACCTGCCGATCATTTTCTTGTCCGGCACGGCCGGGGAAGAGACGGCGGTCGAGGCGCTCAAGCACGGGGCCAACGATTATCTGCTCAAGGGGCGGCTCACCCGCCTGGGCCACGCCATCCGGCGCGCGTTGGCCGAAACCGAGGAGCGGCGGCACCGGCAACGGGCCGAGGCCGCGTTGCGGGAAACGCAAAAATTGGAGGCCATCGGGCGCCTCGCCGGCGGCGTGGCCCACGACTTCAACAATCTCCTGACGCTCATCACCGGCCAATGCCGCCTCCTGGCCAAGCGTCACCAGGACGACGCGACGACCGCACGCAAATTGGACATGATCCAAGGCGCCTGCACGCGCGCCGCCGCGCTGACCCGGCAGCTCCTGACCTTCGGCCAGCAACACACCTCCGTGCCGACCGTGTTGGACGTGAACCGGCAGATCGCCGCCTTGACCGACCTGCTCAAGCCGCTGCTCGGCGAGCGGGTGACGCTGATCCTGGACCTCGCGCCGGCCGGCGGCGCCGTGCTGATGGACCCGACGCAGTTCGAACAAGTGATCATGAACCTGGCGATCAACGCGCGGGACGCCATGCCGGAGGGCGGCAACCTGTCGATCGCCACGGCCCCCGAGACCGTGGGCGATGGCACGCCAGGACTTGCCCCAGGCGCCTACGCGCGCCTGACCGTCCGCGACACCGGCACGGGTATGGACGAGACCGTGCAGGCTCGGCTCTTCGAGCCCTATTTCACGACGAAAGAGCGGGGCAAGGGCACGGGGTTGGGCCTGGCCACGGTCTACGGCATCGTCACGCAGGCCGGAGGACGTATCACGGTCTCAAGCCGCATCGGGCAGGGCAGCGAATTTGCGATCCGGCTGCCCGCCGCGCAGACGGCCGGACGCGAGGGGTCGGCGCGGCCGCCCGCCGAGGCCGTGACGGACCTGCGCGGCACCGAGACGATCTTGTTCGTGGACGACGATGCAAGCCTGCGCACCCTCGCGCTCGAAGTCCTGCGTCAAGCCGGATATCGCGTGTTCGACGCCGTGGACGGCGCGGAGGCGGTCCGCCTCTGCCGGACCCTCGACGACCGAGTGCACCTGCTCATCACGGATCTCATCATGCCGCAGATGGGCGGCGCGGACCTCGCTCGGCACCTGACCGTTCAATGGCCCTGGCTGAAAGTCCTGTTCATTACCGGCTATTCGGACCACAAGGCCGAGGACCTGGTTTTCCCCGGCCAAGACTTGCAGGTGCTCCATAAACCCTTCACGCCGGAAATCCTCCTGCGCCGGATCCGCGACATAATGGACCAGCCGAAACGCGCTCAAGCCTGAACGGGTCCCTGCCCCCTTTCGCCACAGCGCATCGACGGTCGCTGTAGCGACGGTCCCCCCGCACGAAGACACTCGAAAGTACGAATCGGGTTTCGGGGCATCGGCCGCCACGAAACGCCTTGCACTTCAAGCAATTAGTCGGAACGGTGCGGATGGCGACGGGCGGGCGTTCGTGGCACCGCCTTTGCTCACTCCTGCGTCCAGGAGATGCCGATGCCCGACCCACTCTTCGCCAAAATTCTTGTGCCCGTGGACTTTTCGCCCTGCTCGGAGCAGGCCTTTTGTACCGCGATGCGGCTCGCCCGGCAGTTTCAAGCCGGTGTGGTGCTGATGCACGTGGTGGACACGAGGGCGCTCGATGCGCTGAATGCCTTGGGCCTGGCGCGTCCCTCGGAAGAAGCCGGCCAAAAGAAACGCCTCCGGCACGTCGCCCGCCTGCAACTCCGGCGGCTCGAACGGTCGGACGAGGCCAAGGGCCTGGGCGTCACGCGCGTGCTGGCCGAAGGCGCGCCCTTCGTCGAAATCGCCCGTATCGCGCGGCGGGAGAAAGTCGATCTCGTCGTCATCGGCTCCTCCGGCGGGCAGACGGGGCAGGTCGAGAAAATTTTCTTCGGGAGCACGGCGGAAAAAGTCGTCCGGACCGCGGGCTGTCCCGTGCTCTGCGTGCCGCTCGCCGACAGGCTCGCGCGGCCCGCGAAGGAGGCCTCATGACCACGCGCCGACGGATGCCGCATGGGTTGACGGTGTGCCTCGGCCTCTGCGCCGCCCTGGCGGGGGGAGTGCTCGCCCCGGGCGCGGGCGGGCAAACGGAGCAGACGGTCGAGATCACCATCCACAACTACACCTTCGTCACCAAACAGGCGCCGTTGCAGCTCAACGTGCCGACGGTGATTTCCATCAAGAACGAGGACCAAGTCCGGCACGACTTCGGCTCCCTGGTGTTTCAGCGGACCATGACGCGCGTCGAGCACGACGGGGTGATCGGCTACGGCCGGGGGGTGGACGGCGTGTTTCTGGATCCGGGACGCGAGGCGACGATCCGCTTCACGATCGAACGGCCCGGCCGGTACGAATTTCGCTGCTCCATCCATCCGGACATGAAAGGGGAACTGCTCCTGTTGAGCGCGGGAGCGGTGTAAGGAGCGATCCATCATGAGCGCCGCGGCCAAATTGGCGACCCGCATCCTCGTGCCGACGGATTTTTCCGTCGGCGCCGACCGGGCGCTGGGCTATGCGACGGCGTTGGCGCGGCTCGCGCAGGCAGACGTGTTCCTCCACCACGTCATCGAGTTCCTGCCGACGATGGATCCGGAGTTTCCGATCAACCGCAACTTCCTCCAATACTGGCGGCAAGAAGGGGAGCGGGGGCTCGCGGAACGGGCCGCGTGGCAGGCCAACGGACACCCCATCAAGACCAGCCTCTCGGTCGGCCAGCCGAGCGACCGCCTCATCGCGGCGGCCCAAGAGGCGAAGGTGGATTTGATCGTTATGGGCACGCACGGCCGGACGGGCTTGGACCATGTGTTGCTGGGCAGCACGGCCGAGCGCGTCATCGCGGGAGGCCCTTGCCCCGTCCTGGCGGTGCGGACGGCGGAGCCGCACGGCGCGGCGCAAGCCGGTACGGGCCAGGCAGCCAAGCCGATCTCGGTCGATTGGCCGCTGTTTCGCCGGCTGCTCGTGCCGATGGATTTTTCCGACCATTCCCTGGCCGCGCTGGAGAAGGCCGTGGCCGTGGCGTCGTTGTGTTCCGCCTCCCTCACGCTCCTGCACGCGCTCGAGCCGGTTTCCTACGGACTGGACTTCACGCTCTTGGACGTGGAACGGAGCAAAGAAGCCCGGGCGGCAGCCGAGTCCCGCTTGAGCCGGCTGGCCACACCCCTGATCGCCGCCGGCCACCACGTCGAGACCGCCGTGCGCGGCGGGCTCCCGACCGACGCGATCCTCCACGAAGCGGGCGCAAGGCGGGCCGACCTCATCGTCATGGGCACCCACGGGCGGCGCGGCCTCGCGCATGTTTTGGTCGGCAGCGTGGCGGAGCACGTGTTGCGCCGGGCTTCCTGCCCCGTCCTCGCCGTCAAGAGCCCCACGTACGCGTCATAACAGGAGCGCGCGATGGCCAAGGCCAAGCACCCATCAGAACCTCCCCGGCCTCCCAAGGCTCGAGGGACATCCACGCCAAGGAGAACGCCCATGACCACGACGACGGCTTCACGCCACGCATCGGACGTCGGACGATTCCGTTCCCAGACGGTCAGCCCCGTCGAACTGCCCGAAGGCATGTGGGAGCGCATTCGCACGAAGGCCTACGAACTGTGGGAGACGCGGGGACGGCGCGAGGGCCACGACCTGCAAGATTGGCTCGACGCGGAAGCGGAGGTGATGGAGGAGATTCATGAGGCCCGCGAGTGACGCGGAGGCGGCACCGACGATTCCACTCGATCCCTCGCTCGCGTCCCTCTACGGCAGGCTCGAAGCGTTGTCGCAGGAGCCGGACTTTCAGGAGCAGCGTGCCCTGGCGCTCGGTCTGGCCCTCAGGCCCTATGCCGAATATGCCCGGGCGCTCCCGATCGCACCCTTGCCCGAGGAAGTGGTGCAGGCCGAGTTGTATCTCTTCGCCGATTATTTCCCGACCGGCGGCCAGCTCTCGCTGATCGAACAGGTCCGCGACCTGATCGAAGTCCATGTGCCGGACGAAGAACGTGCGTGGCTCGATCCGTTGCGGCATTCTTATCTCGATCTCTTGGAAATCCGCGCGATCGACGACGCATCCCAAGTCCTGGCCCTCCGCTCGCTCGGCGATACCACGGACTACCGCGTTGCGGCGGGAACCTTCTGCCGGGCGGTCCGGGTCGGGCAGGTGCTCGTGACCAGGCTCATCCGGTTGGCCGACCGGGCGGTGCTGCCGGGCCACGCCATTTTGCTCTCGGGGATGATCGGGCGGGCGGTCTTGGATGCGGTCAACGACCTGCGCCGCGACATGGAAGCGCGGGCGGGGCTTTTCGCCCTGGGCGACTGGCCGGAATTCGCCAAGCAACACGGCTACTATCTGTTGTGGCAGGTGGCCCAAGCCCGGCTGGGCGCCTTGGTCCAGGCCGACGAGCAGGTCCGCTACCGAACGAGGGAGGGACAGCCCTTCCTCTATGCCGTCGCCCTCTACGAACATCGCGCGCCCCGTTCGACGGCGGTCGCGATCGAGCAGCTCGACGGGTTCTCCGCGGAGACGCCCGGCGCCTCCTGGATCATACGAACCCCGTCCGACGACATGGCCCGTCGTAACGGCGAGGAGCCGATCGTGGCGCGTCTCACGCTCACGCCGTCGCAGCTCGTCGTCGAGGCCGACTCGGGAGAGCGGCTCGATACGATCAAACATGCCCTGGCCTCGACCCTCGGATTTTCGGTACACTTCCGCGGCGACACCGCCGCCGTGCCGGCCCACGAGATCCCAACGGTGGATCTGTTAATGGAGACGATTCCCGACAAGACGGTCGTCGTGCCGATCGAGGACGAGCGACGCCTGCTCGGCGCCTTTCTCGATTCGGTCTATTTGGAATGGGCGGATCGGCCCTGCCCCGCGCTGGGCGATCGGACGCCGCGGCATGCCGCGGCCGACCAGGCCGGGCGGGAAGCCGTGGCCGGCGTGATCGACCGGATGGAGCGCGACGATCTCGGACTCCGCCGCACCGGCCGCAAGGCCTACGACTACAATCGCCTCAGGGCCCACGTCGGCCTGCCCGAGGTCACGTCATGAAGGAAGCGTCGAGGGAAGCGCTGGCGCGCGCGCTGGCGGCCATTCAGGCCGATCGCGAGCTTGCCGGCCGGACCGAGGGAGCCGAACCGCGCCGCCCGCCGAATATCTTGCAGGCCCTCCTGGCCGTCCAACGGGCGCTCGGCCTCGTGCCGCCCGAGGCCGTGCCGGCCATCGCGGCGGCCCTCGAAGCGACGGAAGCGGAGGTGGCGGGCGTCCTGTCCTATTATCCGGACTTGCACGGGCGCAAAGGCGGCCGCCGCACCCTTCGTGTGTGTCTCGGCGAAGCCTGCCTGGCGAACCATGCCGACCGCGTGCTGGCAGCCTGCCGTAAGCATCTCCGTGCCGGTCTCGGCGAAACCTCCGCCGACGGCGCCTACGACCTGGAGCGGGTCTACTGCGTCGGCGCCTGCGGGGTCGGCCCGGCCCTCATGGTGGATCACGATATCTACGGCCGGGTGACGCCGGAGTCGATGGGCGATCTGCTGGACGCCTGCCGGGACCGGACGGGCCCCGGAGCTTCGTCATGACGCGGCTCTATCTCTCGAACGACACGGCGGCCCGCGCCGTCGGCGCGGAGCGGCTCGCACAGGCCTGGGCCGCCCGGCCGGAGATCGACCTCGTCCGCACCTCGTCGCGCGGCGCCTGGTTCTTGGAGCCGTTGGTCGAGCGGGACGGTCCGGACGGCCGCCTCGCCTGGCCCAGGGCGACGATCGATTCGCTTTCGGACATCCTCGCCGGCGTCGGCGGGCAGCCGATCGACCGGCTGCTCTTCCTCGCCGAGCAGCAGCGCGTCACCTTCGCGAACTTCGGCGTCACCCGCCCGCTCTCGCTGGACGACTTCCGCGCCCGCGGCGGGTTGGCCGGACTCGAACGGGCCGCGCGCCTCTCGCCGGACGAGATCGTCGAGGAACTCAAGGTATCCGGGCTCCGCGGGCGGGGCGGCGCGGCCTTCCCCGTCTGGCAGAAGTGGCGCGTCGCCGCGCAACAGCCGGGGGCGCGGAAATTCGTCGTCGTGAACGCGGACGAGGGAGACGCCGGCACCTACTGCGACCGCATGATCCTGGAGGGCGATCCCTTCCGGCTCCTCGAAGGTCTGCTGATCTGCGCCCGCGCCGTCGGCGCGACGCAGGGCTTCGTCTATTGCCGCTACGAATATCCGGCCGCCGCCCGCACGCTGCGCGAGGCCGTTCGTCTCGCCGAGGCGAACGGGCTCCTGACGGTCGGCGAGGGCGCGGCGCCCTTTCCGATCGAGGTCGTCAGCGGCGCCGGCTCCTACGTCTGCGGCGAGGAGACGGCCCTGCTGGAATCCCTGGAAGGCCGGCGCGGCATCGTCCGCGCCAAGCCGCCCTATCCGGCCGTCTCCGGCCTATACGGCTGTCCCACCATCGTCAGCAACGTCCTGACCTTCGCCGTCGTGCCGAGCATCCTGGCCCGCGGCGGCGCCTGGCACGCGGCGCTGGGCACCGAGGGCTCGCGCGGCACCGTCGTATTACAGCTCGGCGGACGGGTCAAGCAGCCGGGTCTTGTCGAAATACCCTTCGGCGCGACGCTGCGCGAGGTCGTCGAGCGGTTCGGCGGCGGGCCGGCGGCGGGCGCGCGGCTCAAGGCCGTGCAAGTCGGGGGCCCGCTCGGCAGCCTCTTTCCCGCTTCGCGCCTCGACCTGCCGATTTGTTACGACGCCTTCGCCGCGGCCGGCGCGATCCTCGGCCACGGGGGCATCGTGGTCTACGACGACGAGACGGACATGGCGGAGCTGGCCCGGCATTTCATGACCTTCACCGCCGAGGAGTCCTGCGGCAAGTGCGCGCCCTGCCGCATCGGTTCGGTGCGCGGACGGGAAATCCTCGAGCGGCTCGCGGCCGGGCGAGGCCGAGGCGGCGACCTGGCGCTGCTGGCCGACTTGGGCGAGACGATGAAAGCGGCCAGCCTCTGCGCCCACGGCGGGCGGGCGCCCTATCCGGTGCTGACGGCGATCGAACATTGGGGAGCGGAATTTCGGCGAGAGATGCGCGGCAAGGAGTGACATGGCGGAACCCCGCATCACCGTGACGATCGACGGCCGGGCCGTCGACGCGGCGCCCGGCGACACCGTCTACGAGGCCGCGCGCCGGGCGGGCATCGGCATTCCCAGCCTCTGCGTGTCGCACCACCTCGCGCCCTTCGGATCCTGCCGACTCTGCCTGTGCGAGATCGAGGGGCAGGCTGGCCTGCCCGCCTCCTGCACCGTGCCCGTGCGCGACGGCCTCGTCGTGCGGACCGAAAGCGCGGCCCTGGCGCGGCACCGCCGGAATCTCGTCGAGCTGTTCTTGTCCGAAACGCCGGAAGGCACGGAGGCGGCCCCGGCCCTGCGCGAACTGGCCCTGGCGCTGGGCGTCCGAGAGGTGCGCTACGCCGAGCCGGCGCGGCGCGCGGGGGTCCGCGACGAGTCGAATCCGTTTTTCGTCTTCGACAACGCCCGCTGCATTTCCTGCGCGCGCTGCGTGCGCGCCTGCGAGGAGATTCAAGGCACCTCCGCCTTGACGATGGTGGGGTGGGGCTTCGCCTCCCGTCCCCAGGCGGGCGGCGGCCTGCCGGGCCGACTCGGCGCCGCGCCGGCCGGTGCGACATCCGGCTTCGCCTCCTCCAACTGCGTGTCCTGCGGCGCCTGCGTGAAGGAATGTCCGACCGGCGCCCTGGTCGAGCGGACGGTCGCCCAACTCGGCGAGCCGACGCGGATCGTGCGGACGACCTGCGCCTATTGCGGCGTCGGCTGCGCCTTCGACGCCGGCGTGCGGGACGACCGCGTCGTCCGCATGGTGCCGGCCGACGACGGCCCCTCCAACCACGGCCATGCCTGCATGAAGGGCCGCTTCGGCTGGACCTACGAATATGCGCCGGACCGCCTCCTGACGCCCCTGCGGCGCGGCACCGCCGCGGCCGGCCGGGCCGGGGAAGGTTGGCAGGCGATGGGCTGGGCCGAGGCCTTCGACCTGATGGCCCGCGAGTTCACGCGGATTGTGCAGGCGCACGGGCCCGAAGCGCTGGCGGTCATTTCGTCGTCGCGGGGCACGAACGAGGAAAATTACCTCTTCGCCAAGTTCATGCGCTGCGTCGTCGGTACCAACCATATCGACAACTGCGCGCGGGTCTGCCACAGCGCGACCGTCACGGGCATGATGGAGACGCTGGGCGCCTCCGCGGCGACCAACTCGATCGACGACCTGGACCGGACCAAGCTGATCCTGATCGTCGGCGCCAACCCGTCCGAATCGCATCCGGTCGTCGGCGCGCGCATCAAGCAGGCCCTGCGGCGCGGCGTGCCCCTGATCGTGATCGACCCCCGGCGGACGGAGCTGGCGCGGCAGGCGACGTTGCACCTGCAACTGAAGCCCGGCACCAACGTCGCGTTGCTGAACGGCCTCGGCCACGTCGTCGCGCGGGAAGGCTGGCTGGACCGGGCCTTCATCGAGGCCCGGACCGAGGGCGTCCAAGACTGGCTCGAGACGGTGGCGGCCTGCACGCCGGAGGAGACGGAACGGCTCACCGGCGTGCCCGCGGCGCGCGTCGTCGAGGCCGCCCGCCGCTACGCGACGAGCGGCGCCTCCATGTGCCTGCACGGGCTCGGCGTCACGGAACACCGCTGGGGCAGCCACGGCGTCATCGCCCTGTGCAATCTGGCGCTGGCGACCGGCCACCTCGGGCGGCCGGGCACCGGCATCAACCCCTTGCGCGGGCAGAACAACGTGCAAGGGGCGTCGGACGTGGGCTCGCTGCCGACCTACTTCGCCGGCTATCAGTCCTTCGACGATCCGGCGCTGGCCGCGCGGCACCTGGCGGTGACCGGCCGGCCCTTGCCGACGCGGCGCGGCATGAAAATTCCGGACATGTGGGACGCGGCGCTGGAGGGCCGGCTCAAGGCCCTGTGGATCGTCGGCTACGACGCCGCGCAGACCGATCCCAATTCCAAGAAGGTCCGCGAGGCGCTCGGCCGCCTGGACTGCCTCGTCGTGCAGGATCTTTTTCTGACCGAGACGGCCCGCTACGCCCACGTCGTCCTGCCCGGGGCGACCTTCCTGGAGAAAGACGGAACCTTCACGAACCTCGAGCGGCGCCTCCAACGGATCCGCCACGCCGTGCCGCTGCCGGAGGGGCTCTACGCCGACTGGCAGGTCGTCTGCGAGGTGGCGACGCGCATGGGCTATCCCCTGCGCTACGGACATCCGTCGGAGATCATGGCGGAGATCGCGCGGCTCGCGCCGTCGCTCGCCGGCGTCGCCTACGACCGGCTGGAGGGCCCGGACGGCCTGCAATGGCCGGTGCCGGCGCGGGACCATCCGGGCACGGCGCTCATGCACGAAACGCGTTTCCCGCGCGGCAAGGCGCGGTTCGTGGCGGTGGAGTATCTGCCGCCGGGCGAATCGCCGAGCGACGCCTACCCCTTCGTCCTCATCACGGGACGCATTCTGCAACATTACAATTGCGGCGCGCAGACCCGCCGCACGGACATCCTGCAAGTCGTGGACGCCGACGTGCTGGAGATGCATCCGGCCGATGCCGCGCGGCTCGGCCTGGCGGACGGCGAGGCGGTGCGGCTCGTCAGCGCCCGCGGCGAGTCGGTCCTGCCCCTCGCCCTGAGCCCGCGCGTGGCGCCGGGCACGCTCTTCACCAGTTTCCACTTTCCCGCCACGGCGACCAACGCCCTGTTGTCGTCGAGCGCGGACGACAGCTCCAAGTGCCCGGAGTACAAGGTCTCCGCCGTGCGTGTCGAGCGGGCCGCGGGTGGGCCGGCCGCGCCGCAGGGAGGCCGGCACCGGCAGCTCATCGTGTGACGGTATGACGGACGAACGCGACACAGGCGGACCGTGGCTCGACGCCTACGCACCGCCGCACATCGCCCGGCGCGTCCGCGACGTCGGGGTCGCCAAGGCGACGGCGCCGACGCCGACGATCCTCGGGCTGGCCGTTCTCGCCGGGGCCTTCATCGCCTTGGGCGCCCTGTTTTTCACCGTGACGATCACGTCCGGCGGGCCGGGCGGCCAGGCGGCGCCGTTCGGCGTCACCCGGCTCCTGGGCGGCCTCACGTTCAGCTTGGGCCTCGTGCTCGTCGTCGTGGGCGGCGCGGAACTCTTCACCGGCAACAACCTGCTCGCCATGGCCTGGGCGTCGGGGCTGATCGGCCCCGGACAGGTGCTGCGCAATTGGGGATGGGTCTACCTGGGCAATCTGGCGGGGGCGGTCGGGACGGCCGGCCTCGTCTGGGTGGCCGGCGTACACATGCTGGGAGACGGCGCCGTGGGCGAGACGGCGCTGCGCATCGCGCGGGCCAAGGTCTCGCTCGATCCGCTCACGGCCTTCGCCCGCGGCATCCTGTGCAACGTGCTGGTATGCCTGGCCGTCTGGCTGTGCATGGGCGCGCGCGGCGTCGCGGACAAGATTCTCGCTATCGTCTTTCCCATCAGCGCCTTCGTCGCCTGCGGCTTCGAGCATTCCATCGCCAACATGTATTTCCTCCCGATGGGCGCCCTGCTCGCCGCCGGCAGCGCCGCGCCGATCGGGTTGGGGGAAATGGCGGGCAATCTGCTCGTCGTCACCGCCGGCAACCTCGTCGGCGGCACGATCCTGGTCGCGTTGGTCTATTGGTTCGTCTACCTCCGGAACGACCCGCGTTAGCCGGGCGATGACACCGCCCGCTAGGCCTGGGCGGGCCGGTGGAGATGGGCGAGGAACCAGTCGCGGGCCAGCTCGGCGACGTGTTCGAGCGCGCCCGGTTCTTCGAAGAGGTGCGTGGCGCCCGGCACGATGTCCAGCCGCTTGGGGCAGGTCAGGCGGGCGAAGGCCTCCCGGTTCATGCCGACCACCGGCTCGTCGTCGCCGCCGACGATGAGCAAGGTCGGCGCCTGCACGTCCGGCAGCACGGGCAGGGCCAGGTCGGGGCGTCCGCCCCGGGAGACGACCGCGCCGACGAGCGCCGGCGTCTCGGCGGCGGCGACCAGGGCCGCGGCGGCGCCCGTGCTGGCGCCGAAGAGGCCGATGGGGAGCCCCCGTGTGGAGGGCGTGCGCGACAGCCATTCGACGCAGGCGCGGACACGCGCGCCGAGCAGGCCGATGTCGAAGACGTTGTGCCGGTCCTGACTTTCTTCCTCCGTCAGCAAATCCACCAAGAGCGTCCGCAGCCCCGCCGCTTGCAACTGCTCCGCGACGAAGGCGTTGCGGCGACTGAATCGGCTGCTGCCGCTCCCGTGGGCGAAGAGCACGACGCCCGCCGGCCGGCCGGCGGAGGCCGGCGGACGCCCCAGGATGCCGTGGAGCAGCACACGGCCCGCCGAGACCACGACCGATTCTTGCGCCACGGAATAGGGCACGCACGCCTCCTGCGCCTATTGCAAGCGCCCATCGCGGGCGCCTCGCGCGCGAGATCGCCCGCTCAGGAACATCGACCGCACGACGCGCGCCTCACGACAGGGCCGCCATCGCAATCTGCAAGTAGACCGCGACGCTCAACACGTCCTGCAACACGGTGGCGACGGGCCCGCTGGCCAGGGCCGGATCGGCCCCGAGCCGCGCCAATCCCAGCGGCAGGAGGCTCGCGACGAGAGTCGCCACCACCGACGTGACCGCCAGGGTCAGGCCGATGACGACGGCCACCGCGCCCCGCCCGTCCACGATCAGCATGCCCAGCGTCGCCAAGGCGCCGACCGTACCGCCCAAGAGCAGGCCCATGACGCTCTCCCGCGCGAGCTGGCCGCCGATCGGCACGTGCCCGTAGGCCAGGGCGCGCACAAGCAGGGTTTCGGTTTGCGTGCCGACCGCATCCGCCATGTAGACCACCAGGGGGAGAAAAAAGGCCAGCGTCATCTCCTGCTTGAGCGCGCCTTCGTAGACGCTCGCGATGCCGGCGGCCAGCCATCCGCCCGCCAAGCCGAGCAGCAACCAGGGCAGCCGCGCGCCGAACGCCGCGAAGAGGCCGTCGCGCGGCGCCACGGGATGCGGGTGGGATCGGCCGACGCCGCCCATCCGCAGCCAATCGTCCACGTGCTCGTCGTGCAGGAGCGCCAGCAGACGGGCGACGGGAATGCCGCCGAGCAGCCGCCGGTCGGCGTCCACCACCGCCACGTCCGTTTCGTGCCGCGAGACGGCCAGGAGCGCGGCCGATTCGGCATTGTCCTCGGGACGGACTTCCAGGGGCGGAGGGCCTTGCAGGCCATCCAAGACCGCCTCTTCCCCGCTCGCCAGAACGGTTTCGATCGGCACTTGCCCCACGAGCCGGGCGCGATCGTCGAGCAAGTACACGTGGCTCGCCTCGTCGAGCGACGCCCGCCGCCAGGCGGCCAGGACGCTTCCCACCGTGTCTCCGGGCTTGGCGCGCGGCACGGCACTGGTCATCAGATCGGCGGCCGTGGACATGGAGCGAGGACGTCCCCTCACGAGTTGCCGGTTCGCAGGACCGCACCGGAGGCGCACCGCCCCCCGCGGCTTATTGACATTCAGCCGGGCAGAAGAAGACCAGATACAGCACGATGCCGACGGCCAGCAGGACCGCCCCGAGAATCAGCCATTGATGTCTGGTCATCCTTGGCCATCCTTATTCTGGTATCTGGCCATGAAGTGCTCTTATTCACAAGGTTCGCAAGAGCGGTGCCACCTCGCCTCCTCCTGCGCCCGGCGCTTTACGCCCAAATGCCCGGCGCTTCGCGTCCACGCCGATGGGCCTTGTAGCCTTTCGCTACAACACGAGCCGGAGATTTGTAGCAGGCGGCCCCCTCCAGGATGAGGGCTGAAGAAGTTTGACTGGAGAATCGTGTACGATTGCGAAAAAGCCTTTGTCTTCAAGCCATTAGTCGGGTACCGTTGCCGCCATGTTTTGCCCGCTACGGCATCGGCCTTGCTCAACGACTGACGCGAGATGATCTATACCATTACCCTGAATCCGGCGCTCGATCACTATCTCGAAGTGGACGAGTTCTCGATGGACGACGCGAACCGCGTACGGGCGGAATGTCTCTACCCGGGCGGGAAGGGGATCGACGTCTCGCGCGCGATCGCGCATCTGGGCGGCGAGAGCATGGCGCTGGGCTTTATCGGCGGACACAACGGGCAGGTCTTGGTGGAGCTGCTCAAGCGCGAAGGCGTGTCCTCCTACTTCACCGCCATCGCCCAGGAAACGCGGCGGGACATCATCGTCAGCGCCAGTCGCCAGGACACCCAAACGCTCCTGCACGCGAAGGGGCCGACGGTGACGCGGGAGGAGTGGCGCTGTTTCCTGTCGCATCTGGAACTGCTGGACCTGCGCGACGCCTTCGTCACGGTAGGCGGCTCGCTCCCGCGCGGCGTGCCGCCGGACGCCTACGGGCAGATCATCGCGCGCGTCCAGCGGCGCGGCGCCAAGGCGCTGCTCGACGCGGACGGGCCGAGCCTGCGGGCCGGGCTCGCGGCCAAGCCCTTCGCCGTCAAACCGAACGTCCATGAATTGCAGCGGGCCGTGGGCAGGCCGTTGCGCACGGATGCGGACCTGCGCGCCGCCGCGAGAGCGCTGCACCGCCGGGGCGTCCAGGTCGTGATCGTCTCGATGGGCGCCAAGGGCCTGCTCGTGGCGAACGGGACCCGCCGCGACGCGACGGACATGTGGCGGGCGGTCCCGCCGGCCGTGCGCGTGCGTAGCCGCGTGGGCGCCGGCGATTCCACCGTGGCCGGATTCGTCACGCGGTACGCCGGCGGCAAGTCGTTGGAGGAGTGCCTCCGCTTCGCGACGGCCTGCGGCACCGCCGCAACCTTGGCGCCCGGCAATCAGCTCTGCCGCCTGGCGGATGTCCAGCGGCTCGTGCCGCGGATCAGGCTCGAACGGCTCTAATTTCTGTCGTCCCCTGGCCTCGAAGAGGAGTGTCGCCATGAAAATTCTGGTCGCAAACGACGGTTCCACCCACGCCCGCTGGGCCTTGCAATGGGTCGCCAAACTTCCGCTGGCCGATCCGCCGCAGGTCACGTCGCTCCACGTGCTGGATGTCGGCGCGCTCCGGGCGCCGTTCGTGGTGCAGCCGGTCGTGCTGGGCAGCGAGCACTTCATCCAGCAGGAAATCGCCCGGATGGAGAAGCGCGCGAAGCAAATCGAAGGGGAAACCAAGCTGCTGCTGGATAGCCTCAGGCTGCGCGGCAAAGCGGCGACGGCAAAGGGGCCCGTGGCGGCGACCCTCCTCAAGCGCGCGGGCCGCGGCGGCCTGATCGCCCTCGGGAGCCGCGGCCTGGACGCGTTGGACCGGTTCATGTTGGGCAGCGTCTCGTCGCACGTCACGGCGCACGCGCCCTGCTCCGTACTGATCGTCAAAACCGCGCCCCGACCTCTTCGCCGCATCCTCTTCGCCACGGACGGGTCGGCCTCCTCCAAGAAAGCGCTCGCCTTCCTCGCGCGGCGGCTCCGTCCGTCCGCGCCGCCCGACTCGCCCGAAGTCGTCGTCATGCACGTCATGCCGTTCATGCGGTATCCGGAACTCAAGGAAGCGGGCAAGGCGTTGGTGCACCGCGACGCCGGCGCGCTGGCCAAGGCGGGCTACCGGGTCAAAGAAATCTGCCAGCTCGGCCCGCCGGCCGACGAACTCATCAAGGTGGCGGAGCATCAGAACGCCGACCTGCTCGTCGTCGGCGCCAAGGGCTTGGGCGCCGTCGCGCGGTTTTTCCTGGGCAGCGTTTCGACCAGGCTGGTCCAGCACAGCCCCTGCTCCGTGCTGGTGGTGCGATAGCGCGGGCCGTTCCCGAACACGTTCCGCGCGAGAGCTCCTTTCGATCGAACTTCGCTCCGCAGGCGCCGTGAAGAGCCGATTCGTCGGATTCGGGGCCTGTTCGGCCGTCTTTCTCGAAGGAGGTGCCCCATGCTCCGCATCGATCCCCCCGCTGCCGTCTTGCTGACCGTCGCGAGTCTGGTTTGTCTGTTGCCGCTCGGCCCGCCGGCGTGGGCCGCGGAAGAGCCGCGGCTGTCGCTCGCCGGCCTCATCGAAGAACTGGCCGCCAGAAATCCGGAGATCAAAGCCGCGCGCGAACGATGGGAAGCGGCCAAGGCCGTCGTTCCGCAGGTCCAAACGCTGCCCGATCCGAAGCTCCAATTCGGCTATCAGCGCATGCCGATGACCGAGCCGTTCCAGGGCGCGATGTACGGATTCGGGCAGGAGCTCCCCTTCCCCGGCAAACTCCGGCTTCGCGGCGAGATCGCCGGGAAGGAAGCGGAGCGGCTCGAACAGGAATATGCGGCCGTTCGGCTCGGCCGCATCGCCACGCTGAAGGCGGCCTATTACGATCTGCATTTCGCGCACAAGGCCATTCAGATCGTCGAGAAGAACAAGCTGCTCCTGATCCAGTTCGAGAAGACGGCCAAATCCCGTTACAGCGTCGGGCAAGCCGCCCAACAGGACGTGTTCCGCGCGCAAGTGGAGATTTCCCGAGTCCTGGACCGGCTGGCCGTGCTGGAACAGCAGAAGGAAAGCTTGCACGCGGCGATCAACAAGCTCCTGAATCGGCCTCCCGCCGATCCGCTCGGCGCGCCCGAGGAGATCGCCGTCCCGATCGTGACCCTGTCCCTGCCGGAACTGACGAAACGGGCGGAGGCCTTTTCTCCCGCGCTCCTGGCGTCGGCCAAGAGCATCGAGCGGAGCGAGCATGCGGTGTCGCTCGCCCGCCGGCAGTTCTATCCGGATTTCGACCTGAACGCCCTGGGACTCCGCAACGATCGCATCAACGACAACGGTTACCAGGTGATGCTCGGTATCAAGATTCCCCTCTTCTATGAAACCAGGCAGCGCCAGGGCGTGCGGGAGGCGATGGCGGGGTTGGCCGGCGCGCGCGAAGACCTGACCGCCGCCCGCCAGGAGATCTTGTTCCAGGTGAAGGACGCTTACGTGCAGACACAACGTGCTGAACGGCTGATCGCGATTCTCCGCGACGCGATCATTCCCCAATCCACTCTGGCGCTCCAGTCCGCGCAGACCGGCTACGGAGTCGGCAAAGTGGATTTTCTCTCGCTCTTGAACAGCTTGCTCACGCTCCAGGAAAGCCAGTTGGAATTGCACGGCGAGATGGTCGCGCACGAAAAGGCGGTGGCGCGGCTGGAAGCGGTTACCGGCGGGCCGCTGGCGGCCACGCCGAAAGCCGGAGGAACGGACGTGACGCCATGACGCGCCGGACGCTGGTCAGCGCAGCCCTCCTCTCGGCCGTCGGCCTTGCCGCGGCCTTCTGGTGGATGAGCCGGCCGGCGGTCCTCCCGCCCGCCGACTCGGCCCCGGATGCCATGCCCGGCATGCCGGGTATGCAAAAGACCCATGAGGAGTCAGGCGCGAGGCGTGAGGGAAAATCCGGCGCATCCGAAGACATGCCGGGCATGGTGACGATTCCGCTGGAACGACTGCAAACGATCGGCGTGAAGTACGAACCGGTCGCCCGCCGCCCGTTGGACAAGAGCATCCGCACCGTGGGTCGCGTGACCGCGGACGAACGGCGCCTGGCCAAAGTCACGATCAAGTTTCATGGGTGGATCGAAGAGTTGTTCGTCAGTGCAACCGGCGATCACGTCAAGAAAGGCCAGGTCCTCTTCACGATCTACAGTCCCGATTTGGTCGCCACGCAGGAGGAATACCTGTTGGCGTTGCAGGGGCAGAAACAGCTCGGGGCGAGTGAGCTGCCGGAGGTCGCGCGCGGCTCGAAGGACCTGTTGGAAGCCGCGCGGCGCCGGTTCCGGCTCTGGGACATCACGGACGATCACATTCGCGAGTTGGAGCGGACGGGGACGGTGCTCAAGACACTCCCGATCCATTCGCCGATCACGGGCACGGTCATCAAGAAAGAGGCCCTGGCCGGCACGCACGTGGATCCCGGCCAAGAGCTGTACACGATCGCCGACCTCTCCCGCCTCTGGCTCCTGGCCGACATCTACGAATACGAACTGGCTTTCATCAAGACGGGGCAGGGCGCGACCGTCATCCTGTCCTACGACCCAGCCATGAAGCTCCATGCTCACGTGGGATTCATCTATCCCACGCTGGACCCCAAGACCCGAACGGCCAAGGTGCGGTTCGAGCTGGACAACCCGCACGAGAAACTCAAGCCGGACATGTACGCGAACGTGGAGTTGCGGGTGAATTTGGGAACTCGCCTGGCGGTGCCGCAAGAAGCGGTGATCGAATCGGGGCAAAAGCAAATCGTCTTTCTGCACCACGGCGGCGGCAAGCTGGAGCCCCGTCTGATCAAGACCGGGGTGAAGACCGGCGACTTCTACGAAGTTCTCGACGGAGTGAAAGAAGGCGAGCACGTCGTGACCTCCGCCAATTTCCTCATCGACAGCGAGAGCCGCCTCAAGGCGGTGGTGGACGGCATGGGGGGCATGCCGGGCATGAAATGAACCGTGACGCGTCGCTCGTGAAGCGTATCTCATCCCGGCTTGCGAGATACGAGATGCGAGATACGAAAGACGAGTGTGACCATGGTTGAACGCATCATCGAGTTCAGCGCGCGGAATCGGTTCATCGTCTTCTTGCTCGTCTTCTCCCTGGCCGCGGCCGGCTTGTGGGCGATGCAACAGACGCCGGTCGATGCGTTACCGGATATCTCCGATACGCAGGTCATCATCTACACCGCCTGGCCCGGCCGCTCGCCGGATCTCGTCGAAGACCAGATCACCTATCCCGTCGTCACGGCCTTGTTGTCGGCGCCCAAAGTCACGGTCGTGCGCGGCTTCTCGGACTTCGGCTATTCCTACGTCTATATTTTGTTCAAAGACGGCACGGACATTTATTGGGCGCGCTCCCGCGTGCTCGAACGGCTCAATCAACTCTCGGGGCGCATGCCGGAAGGCGTCACGCCGCAGCTCGGGCCGGATGCGACCGGCGTCGGTTGGGTCTTTCAGTACGCGCTGGTGGACGAATCCGGCCGGCACGATCTGGCCGCGCTGCGCAGTTTCCAGGATTGGTCTCTCCGCTATTGGCTGCGGGCCGTGGAAGGCGTGGCCGAGGTCGCCAGTATCGGCGGGTTCGTGCGTCAGTATCAGGTGAACCTCGATCCGACGAAGGTGCTCGCCTACCGTCTGTCGATTCCCTCGATCGTGGAAACGATCCGCCAAAGCAACAACGATGTCGGCGGCCGGGTCGTGGAGTTCTCCGGGATCGAATACATCGTCCGCGGGCGCGGCTACATCAAGCACACGGGGGACATCGAAAAGATCGCGGTGGGCGTCAACGAGAACGGGACGCCGATTCTCTTGCGCGATGTCGCCACCGTGCGCCTCGGACCGGACATGCGCCGAGGCTTGGCCGAATTGGACGGGCAGGGCGAAGTAGCGGGCGGCATCGTGGTCATGCGGTTCGGCGAGAATGCTCCGGCCGTCATCGGACGGGTGAAGGCCAAGCTCAAGGAATTGGAACCGTCCATGCCGGCCGGCGTGAAGGTCGTCACGACCTACGACCGGAGCGAACTCATCCATGAATCCATCGCGACCGCCAGCGAGAGCCTCGTCGAGGAATTGCTCGTCACGGGCGTGCTGATCGTCGTCTTCCTCCTGCACGTCCGGTCGGCGATGCTCCCGATTCTCACCTTGCCCTTGTCGATCCTGATGGCCTTCCTCGTCATTTACTACCTGGACATCGGCATCCACATCATGTCGCTCGGCGGCATCATCGTGGCCATCGGCGACATGGTGGATGCGGCCATCGTGATGGTGGACAACGCCCACAAGCGGTTGGAGGACTGGGAGCGGGACGGCCGGCCGGGTGACCGGACGCAAGTCCTGATCGATTCGGCCAAGGAAGTCGGGCCGGCGATGTTCAGCTCGCTGCTGGTGATCGGCGTCTCCTTCCTGCCGGTCTTCGTCCTGGAAGCGCAGGAAGGCCGGATGTTCAGGCCGCTGGCGTTGACGAACTTCCTTGGCATTCTGGCTTGCGCGGTGCTGGCGATTACGCTGATTCCGGCCGCCCTGCCGGCCTTCATGCGCGGCCGGATCGTGCCCGAGCAACGGCATCCGGTGAGCCGACTCTTACAGGGGCTCTATGCGCCGGTCTTACGGCTGGCGCTCCACTATCGGTGGGCGGTCGTGCTGGTCACGATTGCCCTCCTGGCGAGCATCGGCCCTCTGTATCTTCGCATGGGATCCGAATTCATGCCGCCCTTGTACGAGGGCACCATCCTCTACATGCCCACGACGCTGCCGGGGTTGTCGGTCACGGAAGCCGGGCGCCTGCTCCAGGTGATGGATCAGAAGCTGCGGTCGTTTCCCGAAGTGGAGCGGGTCTTCGGCAAAGCAGGACGGGCGGAAACCTCGACCGACCCCGCGCCCTTCAGCATGATGGAAGTGGTGGTCTCGCTGAAGCCGAAGGAACGGTGGAGGCCGGGGGTGAGTTACGAGGGGCTGGTGGACGAAATGGACCGGGCGCTCCAGCTTCCCGGCGTGAGCAACGCCTGGACCATGCCGATCAAGGCGCGGATCGACATGCTGACGACCGGAGTGCGTACGCCGGTCGGCATCAAAATTTTCGGACCCGATTTGAAACAAATCGAGGAGATCGGCACGCACATCGAAATGGCGGCCAAGGAAGTCCCCGGCACCAGGCATGTCTACGCGGAACGTGTCACGGGCGGCTACTTCCTCGATTTCGACGTCAACCGCGACGAGATCGCGCGCTACGGACTCAAGCTCATGGACGTGGGCAAGATCATCGAGACGGCCATCGGCGGGGAAAACATCGCCACGACCATCGAAGGCCGCGAGCGCTATCCGATCAACGTCCGCTATCTGCGCGAACTGCGGGACGATCCGGAGAAGCTCAAGCGGGTGCTGGTGGACACCCCGACCGGCGCGCAGGTGCCGCTCGCGCAGCTTGCCACGCTCCGCTTCGTCAACGGACCGCCCATGATTCGGGACGAGAACGGGATGCTGTCGGGTTACGTCTACGTGGACATGACCGGCCGGGACATCGGCGGGTACGTGGACGATCTGAAGCGCGTGGTCCGCGCCAATGTCGTGCTGCCTCCCGGCTACACCATCGCCTGGTCCGGCCAATACGAGTTCATGCAGCGGGCCTGGGACCGGTTGAAAATCGTGCTGCCGTTGACGCTGCTGGCCATTTTCATCCTGTTCTACTTCACGTTCGAGTCCGTGGCCGAAACCGGGATGGTCATGCTGGGCTTGCCGCTCTCGGTGGTGGGTGCGGTGTGGTATCTCGATCTGTTGCACTACAACATGAGCATTGCCGTGTGGGTCGGGATCATCACGGTGCTGGGCACGGGGGCCGAAACGAGCGCGGTCATGCTGGCGTACTTGGACGAAGCCTGCCAGCGGCGCAAGGCGGCCGGCGGCCTCACGACGCTCGACGATCTGCTCGCCACCGTACAGGCCGGGGCGGTCGAACGCATCCGCCCGATGGCGATGATCGGGTTCGTCGATGTCATCGGATTAATCCCCGTGATGCTGGCGACCGGCACCGGCGCGGACGTGATGAAACGCATCGCCGCGCCCCAGGTCGGCGGCGTGTTCTCCGTGATGATCCTGACGCTCGTGGTCATTCCACCGATCTACGCGATCTGGCGGTGGCGGAAGGAACGGAAGCATACCGACACGACACACATCCACTGATTGCGATGCCCCGATGGCGCTGGAAAGGGAAAAGCCATGACCATGATCGCACTCAAAGAGGTCGACAAAGTCGAGATCACCACGGCGATGGATCGTTTGTGGCGAGTGGACGAAAGGAGAACGTGATGAGCTGGAAAAACCGCGCCGCCGCGTTCGTGGCCGTGTCGGGGCTCTTGTGGGAATTGCTCGGATGCACGGTCCCGCCGCTGATGCATCGAGGCGGAATCATGGTCGATAGTTGGGCCGATGTGAAGGCCGATGACGCCACGGTGTCCGGCATTCTCGCCTCCTTCAATCGGGCTGAAGCGGCTCTGCAGGTCGGCAATGTGGACGAATTGATGGACCTCTACTCGGAGGAATATCGGTATCGCGGCCTGGCGAAGCGCGACCTGCGGGGGATTTGGGAGGCGTTGCTGGCGCACCATCGGGACTTCAGAAGCAACCATATCCTCTCGCGTATCGCTGTCGTGCCTGCCGCGCCTTCTAGTGCCGAACTCTCCTGCACGGGGAGCCTGTGGGCCGTCTCGAAGGAGACGGGGGAACTGGTCAACATCGACAGTTGGTATGGAGAAGTGCATTACATGGTCAACGAGAACGGCACATGGCGGGTTCGCGGCCATCGCGGAGGAGGTCCCAAAACGCCCGGGTTCGGCGCAGCCCCCCACCCGTTCTTCTGAGCCTTGTCGTGGGACGGCAGTGTGTCGGACAACCCAAGAATTGAGACCGCTAAGGATCGGATGGGGAAGACATCGTGACCAAGGAGGGGTACCTACCTGCCTTGCGGTTCGAGTGGCTGACCGGCCTCTACGATCCGGTCATCCGCTGGACCATGCGGGAAGGGCGGTTCAAGACCCAGTTGGTGGCGCAGGCGCGCATCGAACGAGGGCACCGAGTCCTCGATCTCGGCTGCGGAACGGGGACGCTCACGATCCTGATCAAACGGATGCACCCCGATGCCGACGTCGTCGGACTGGACGGCGATCCGAAGATTTTGGAACTGGCTCGTTCGAAAGCGACACTCGCCGGCCTGGACATCGTCCTGGATTGCGGCATGGCCGATGCCTTGCCCTACCCGGACAAGACCTTCGATCGTGTGGTCTCCAGCTTGGTTGTTCACCACCTCACGAGAAACACGAAGCTTCGTGCTCTGTGTGAGGTGATGCGCGTCCTGAAGCCGGGCGGCGAATTGCACGTCGCCGACTTCGGCACACCGCACAATGCCGCGATGTATGGCGTGTCCCTCGTCATACGGCATTTCGAGGAAGTCGCGGACAACGTCAAAGGACTCCTGCCGGCGATGCTCCGCGAAACCGGCTTCGACCGTATCGAGGAAACCGTCCGCTACAGCACGGTGTTCGGGACCCTTGCGCTGCTGAAGGCCTCCAAGCCCGACGTGAGCGCATGAGCCTCACCCGCGCCGTTCACGCGTATGGCTCAAACCGATTTCACCAAGGAGCGCGGGGCGAGACAGGCCTCTGTCCCGCGCGAGGGGTGTGAACAGATGGATTTCCGCACGCCACGGTCGAAGATCGCCGCCGTCGCGCGGCGCCTGGCAGTTTTATTCGTGGTCTCCGTGTTGATCAACTATCCCTGGGAGCGGGCGCAGGCCACGCTCTATGTGATGTTGGATGGATCGAGCATCCCTCGGTGGCTGTGTGTCATGGCAAGCCTCGTGGACGGGTTGCTCGTCCTGCTTCTCTACACGGTCGGCGCGCGGATCTTCGCTCGCCCCACCTGGTTCGAACAGCCCGGTGTGCGAGGCTACGCGGTCATGCTCGCCGGAGGACTGGTCATCGGCACGAGCGTCGAGTGGATGACGATTTACGCCGCCCCGCAATGGACCTATACGTCGCGTATGCCGCTTCTGCTCGGGATAGGCCTCGTTCCCATCGCCCAGATGCTCGTACTCCCGCCGTTGGTTTTCCGTATCGTGACCGCATGGAACCGGCGCGCGGCGGCGGCGTACACGTCGGCCCCGGACACGCGGTGAGCAGGCTCGACGGCGACCGGCACGCTTCCGATCTTGCGGATCGAACGGCTTGAACGTAAGCTGGTCCCCTGTGTCGCGGGAGCCGAGCGAGGGCGTGCGAGAAGCGGCCTCAATACCTGAAAACATGACGTTGCCACGACCCACTAACGGCGGACCGGCTCTCCCGAAGGGCCGGTATTATCCCAAACTCCCGGCCCTCGTGTTTCTGCTGGGGTTCGTCGCCGTGCTGAGCGGATTCTTGGCGCTTCAGTACATTCAGGCCAAAATGATCGAAACGGCGGGGCACAGTCTGTCCCTCGCCGCCGCCGACATTGCGGACAAACTCGACCGCGTGCTCTTCGAGCGGTACGCCGACAGCAAGGTCATGGCCAAGGCCACGGAAATGTATTTGCGAAATCCCTCGGCCTTGGTGACATATCTGGATACGGTTCAGCAGTCCTATCCGGTGTACCTTTGGATCGCCGCAACGGACAGGACCGGCACCATCATCGCCTCAACCGACCCCGCCAGCACCGGCCAGGATCGCAGCCAGCAGGATTGGTTCCTCGCCGTTCGTGACGGCAACCCTTTGCACGTCCGCGATGTCGCGGTGTCCGCCGACGGCGGGAACGTGCCGGCCGTGGCTTTCACGGCGCCGATCATTACCCTGGAAGAGCGGTTTCTCGGCGTCGTGACGTCGCGCATCGGATTGCCGGTGCTGGAAGACGCGGTGGTGCGGACCATCCGGGCCTTCCGGGCCAGGGAAGAATTTTTCGGCCACCTCGAATATCAATTGCTGACCGAATCCGGCGACGTCTTCGTGGATTCCCTTAAAGAACAAGCGGGGCCGATCAATCTGAAACAACTGGGACTGCCTTCCGCGCAATTGTTCCCGTCGGGCAAGCCCGGCTACATCACCGAGCGGCACCTCCGACGGCAGGTACCGGTCCTCACGGGCTACGCCCAAACCGAAGGGTACGGCCGATTCGGCGGCTTGAACTGGGGCGTGCTCGTCCGGCTCGACTTGCGCGACGTGCTCGCCCCGATCCGCAGAGTCCAATGGATCCTGGGAGCGGTCGCGGCGGCGGTCTTGTTCCCCCTCATGGGGTTTCTGCTCTGGAGCAGTGTCCGCCTCCGCCGCGAGTGGTCCGACGCGCAAAGCCAGCGAGCGCGCGCCGAGGAAGCCGAGCAGAAACTCCGGGACATCGTCGAGCACAGCACGAACCTTTTCTATGCCCATGCCGGCGACCTCGTCATGACCTACCTGAGCCCCCAGGCCAAGGCCTACGTCGGCTGCGACCCGGCGGACGTGCCCGTCGCGTGGACCGAGTTTCTCACCGACAATCCGGTGAATCGCAAGGGTCTCGCGCTGACACGGCAGGCCATCGAGACCGGCCGGCCCCAATCCCCGTACGAGATGGAGCTCAAGGCCAAGGACGGGCGCACCCTCTGGGTGGCGGTTCACGAAGCGCCCGTGGTCCGTGATGGCAAGACCATCGCGGTCGTCGGCTCGCTGACCGACATCACCGAACGCAAGCGGGCGGAGGCGATCCGCGACCAGCTCCTGGACAAGGTGATCGTCGCCCAGGAAGAAGAACGCCAGCGGATCGCGCGGGAACTGCACGACGAGACCGAGCAAGCCCTGGCGTCCCTGCTGATCGGCCTCCGTGGAATGGAAGAGGCGCCGACGATCGAGGACGCCCGCCGGCACGTGGGGGATTTGCGCCGGGTCGCCGCCCAGTCTCTCGACGAGCTCCAGCGCCTCGTCCTCGGGTTACGGCCAAGCCTGTTGGACGAACTGGGGCTTGCGGCGGCGCTGCAACGCCTCTGCACCGAGTTTGCCCACACCCAGGGGATTCGGGTAGAGTTGCACGTCGGCAGCTTGTCCGACCATCGTTTGCCGTCTTCCATGGAAACCGCCCTCTACCGCATCGTGCAGGAGGCGCTCACCAATATGGTGAAACATGCGGCGGCCACGGCCGCCAGCGTCCTCTTCCAGCTCACGGCGTCGTCCGTGCGGATGGTCGTGGAAGACAACGGGCGCGGCTTTGACCCGGAGTCTGTCCGGCAGGCCGCCGGTCGACGTGGCGGCCTCGGGCTCTACGGGATGCAGGAACGAACCGCCATCTTGGGGGGCACCTTCACGATCGAGTCGGCCGTGGGACGGGGCACGACGATCTACGTGGAGATCCCGCTCCCCTCGGGAGCGTTGCCGTGACCATTCGGGTGCTGATCGTCGACGACCATGCCATTTTGCGGGCCGGCCTGCGCCGATTGATCAACGACCAGCCGGACATGGCCGTCGTCGATGAGGCCGCGGACGGAAACGAGGCGGTGCTCAAGGCACGGGACTCGCAACCGGATGTCGCGATCCTCGACCTCTCGATGTCCACGTCCGGCCTCCAGGCGCTTCCCATGATCCGCGCACACTGCGCCAAGACGCGCGTGGTGGCCCTGACGATGCACCAGGATCCGGCCTATCTGCGCGCCGTGTTCGACGCGGGCGGAAGCGGGTATGTGCTGAAGAAGGCCGCGGACACCGAGCTGCTGAATGCGATCCGGGCAGTGGCCAACGGCAAGATCTACGTCTGTCCGTTCTGCCGGGACTTTCTGGTTCAGTCCGCCCTCGGTCTCGATACGACCGGACCGGAGATAGGCCCCTCCAAAGTAGCCGGGCAACTCAGCAAGCGGGAACGCGAGGTTCTGTTGATGGTGGCCCAAGGCTATACGAACCGCCAGACTGCGGAACGACTGGCGTTGAGCGTGAAATCCGTGGAGAGCTATAGATCCCGCCTGCTGGAAAAACTGGGGTTGCAAACCCGCGTCGAACTTCACCGGTACGCGCTGGCCAGCGGGCTTCTCCGCGCCGACGGCCTGATCGAACCGGACTCGCCCCTCGCCCTGTAATCATTTCCTTCTCGCCGCTTTCCTCCTGCCGGGTTTTCCCCGGCGCGCCGGCTATTTTTTCTCGTTTCCCCGCTTTCCTCACCCGTTCCCCCTTGCTAGGAAGGCCAGCCGCGCAACGCAGGCGCAGGCCCGCGGTCGAGATCCGGCAATGACATCCGTCGAAAGACTCCACGGCGAGAGACCGGCCGACATCGAAGCGATCGGCTTCGATGTGCCGACGACCGGCGGCCATTCATGGCTGCTTGTCCGGCTGGGCTTTTTTCCCTTTCCGCTTTTTGAGTTTGTTCAGTTCCGCTTCCTGATCGGCCAGCTTCTGCCGGAGCGCTTTCAGATCGTCCTTCAAGGCTTCGTTTTCCATGTCCTTCTTGACGGCATGCTCCTTGAGCGCCCGAATCTCGTCCAAGATTTTCGCACCCTCCCCCGGCGGCGCGGCCGGACCGGCGGAAGAAGCGGAGGTCGGCTTCATCGGCTCCGGCGTTCCGACGGGTTTGATGCCGGACGGCGCCTGCATCGGTTCGGCCGCGGGTCCCGCCTCGGCCGTTTTCATCAGCATCTCGTAATCGACGGCCACCATCGCCCGCTCCGTTTCGCTGAACAGACCGGGCTCCGTATGGGTATCCCGCCGTTGCGCCGCCTCGGGCTCGAACGCGAGCGCGCGGCGGACGTCGCCGCCGGCCGAGGCCGCCACGGCCGGCATGACGCGCGTCAGGGTGAGATGCAACAGGGGGCGATCCGCGTAGAGCGTGCCCTCCGTCGTTCCGGTCCCCTGCCGAGCCGGGCTCACCACGTTGAAGCCCACCCGCTGATCCGACGTTGCGCGGGCCAGGGCCACGGACAGGAGCGGCGCCAGGAATTCGACATCGTCGTCGGAGAACACTCGAACCTTGCTCGGCTGGGAAGCCGCGGGCGAACCCGCCTGGGCCCGCACGTACACGCCCCGAAGCAGGCGGGCGAAGACCGCCGGCTCAAGCGAGACCGGATGGGTCGCATGAATGGACTTGATGGCGGGCCGGTACATGGCCGTCGCGCCCCGTTCGGGCACACGTTCGAGAAAGACCGACCCGCGATAGCTCTCGTCGATCGTATCGCCCCCGCGCAGCCAGGCGCACCCGCCTGTCAGCAACGACCAGGCCGCGAGGGCGGCGACGATCGTGCGATGGGTGCGGTATGCCGTCATGGCGTCCCCCGGTTGCCTCAGGCCCGCGAATGGCCGGGGCGCAGTGTACCACAGCCCGCGGCGGCGGCAACGGGTCGCACGAATTTTGGAGACCGATCGTGAGGAGCGCGTAACGGACGGTTTCGTCGCCGTCCACTCGGCATCTGCGCATCCCGCGCCAGACATCCAGCGGTAGACGGTGCGACAAGGACGTCGCACCGATCACGTCGCCGAAATTCACCCGACAACGACGTCGGTTTCGGGCCGGCAATGGGGCCGGCCAACCCGCAGGGCGGAGCCTTGTCCCTCGGACAGGCCTGCCCGCGGGAAGTCAGCAGGCAGTTCGCGCAACGGGCACAGATGGAAGAACGAAGGAGGACCGTATGTTGAGAAGGAATGCGGGACGATGGGTGATGGTGGGGCTCGTGCTCCTGGGCCTGTCGGCACAGGCGCCGCGGGCGCTGGCACAGGACGTGGAGGTGGAGAAAAAGGCGGCGCTGCCCAAGGTCGCGGACAAGGAAGAAAGTCCGGCCACCGTGACGATGGCGTTGCAAGCCGACTCCTTTTTCGGATTCAATCCCAGCGTGTACGGCACCTATAAGTTGAGAGAGGATTTCGCGATCGCCTGGAACTTCACCTACTGGAACAACATCTCCGGCCTCGGCGTGCACGACGCGAACACCTGGCTGGAAACCGACATCGGCGTCAACATGACCTTTTTGAACAAGCAACTCTCGGTCACGCCGATGATCGGGTTCGTCCACGGCATGCTGCTCTCATCGCGCGGCGGCTTTTTCCCCAACGGCGCGGGCAGTGCGAACGAACGGACGACGGCCTTCGAGGGCGTGGTGCCGAGCATTACGATGAACTGGCTGTCGGAGAAGTACGAGGCGGAATGGTATTCGGGTTGGTACAAGTCGATGCGGGAAGAAGGGGGCGCGCCGACCGGCGCGACGACCTGCCCGGACGTCGGCACCGGCGGCGGCAACTGTCTGGGCGCGGCGCGCGGCGGGGCGCGGGGCTCCTGGGATTTTCTGCACTGGTGGGGCAACGCCGGGTACCGGATCAACGAGATCATGTCCGTCGGTGCCCACTACGAGCAGTTGCTCACGACGCGCGACAACAGCGGGCCCCGCGCGGCGCAGGATTACTACCGGTGGATCGGCCCCTACGTCGAAGCGAAGCTACCGGGCGGCATGGCCTTCCGCTTCACGGCGGGCAAAGACCTGGCCGACAACCAGGACTTCTACAAGGTCAAATTCACCAAAACGTTCTAGGGCGCAGGGGGCGGGGCAGGCGGGACCCCCCGCCTGCCCCATCGAGGAGAAGGAGGCATCGTCATGAGAGTCAACGCGGTAGGCATCGCCGTCCTGACGGCCGTCGCGAGTTGGTCCTGGTGGGGCCTGACGGCCTGGGCTCAAGGGGCTCCGCCCGCCCCGCCGGCGAAGGTGGACAGTGGAGACACGGCCTGGGTGCTGGCGTCGTCGGCCCTCGTGCTGGCCATGATCGTGCCGGGCCTGGCGCTCTTTTACGGCGGCCTGGTGCGGAGCAAGAACGTCTTGGGCACGATCATGCACAGTCTCATCATCCTCTGCCTGGTGAGCCTGCTCTGGGTGCTGGTCGGCTACAGCCTGGCCTTCGGCCCGGACAAAGCGGGGTTGATCGGCGGGTTGGATTGGATCGGGCTGAACGGCGTCGGGGCCGAACCCCATCCGACCTACGGCCCGACGATCCCCCATCAGGCCTTCATGGTCTTTCAACTCATGTTCGCGGCGATCACGCCCGCGCTGATCACGGGGGCCTTCGCCGAGCGGATGAAGTTCAGCGCGCTCCTCGTCTTCGCCGGTCTCTGGTCCCTCCTGATCTACTGCCCCGTGGCCCATTGGATCTGGGGCGGCGGATGGCTGGCGAAAATGGGCGCCTTGGATTTCGCCGGCGGGGCGGTCGTGCACATCAGTTCCGGCATCGGCGCGCTGGCCGGCGCGCTCCTGCTCGGCCGGAGACAGGGCTATGGGACCGATTACATGGCGCCTCACAATCTCACCTTCACGCTGCTGGGCACGGGGCTGCTGTGGTTCGGCTGGTTCGGGTTCAACGCCGGCAGCGCCCTGGGCGCCAACGCCGTGGCGGCCTCCGCCTTCATCGCGACACACATGGCCGCGGCGACCGCGGCCCTGGTCTGGGTGGGCGTGGAATGGGGCCACCGGGGCCGGCCGACCGTGCTCGGCGCAGCCAGCGGCGCGGTAGCCGGCCTGGCCACCGTGACGCCGGGAGCCGGCTATATCGGTTTGATGCCGGCGCTGTTGATCGGCGCGGCGGCGGGCATCCTGTGTTACGCCGGCATCATGATGAAGGGCCGCCTCGGCTACGACGATTCGCTCGACGTCGTGGGCATCCACGGTGTCGGCGGCATCGTGGGCATTCTGGCCACCGGCCTCTTCGCCTCCAAGGCGATCAATGCGGGAGGCGCGGACGGTCTGTTCCTCGGCCATCCCGCCCAATTCGGCGTCCAGGCCCTGACGGTCCTGGCCGTCGGCGTCTTTTCGCTTCTCGGCACCTATCTGATCCTGAAACTCGTCGATCGCCTGATCGGGTTACGGGTGCCGGCGGAAGAAGAAGCGCTGGGGCTGGACCTGAGCCAGCACAACGAGCGGGCCTATTCGTAAGGAGCACCCATGAAACTCGTCGAGGCGATCATCAAACCGTTCAAACTGGATGAGGTCAAGGACGCGTTGATGGAGATCGGCGCGCACGGCATGACCGTGACGGAGGTCAAAGGGTTCGGGCGGCAGAAAGGCCACAAGGAAACCTACCGCGGCACGGAATACACGATCGAGTTCGTGCCCAAGGTGAAGATCGAAGTGGCGGTGACGGACGGGCAGGTGCCGCAGGTCTTGGAGGCCATCACCCGAACGGCCAAGACCGGCAGCATCGGGGACGGGAAGATCTTCGTGCGGGATCTACACACGGCCGTCCGCATCCGCACCGGAGAAACCGGAGACGGCGCCCTCTGAGACAGGGGGACGCCGAGCCGGATAAAGACGGCGGCGGCCGCTGATTTCGGGTCGCACTGTGGTAAGCTGCCGTCCTATGACGACGGCAGCGGGACGCAGGCCCTTCATCGCCGCCATCCGGTTTCTCGCCCTCCTGGCGCTGCTGGCGTCCGGCGGCTGCCAGTCCGCGCCGGCCCGCACCCTGCTGACGGCGCCCACCACGGCCAACGCTACCGCCGCCCAGCACAACGAGGCGGGCATCCTGGCTTACGAACAACGGCAATGGCCGGCCGCCCGGCAGCATTTCGACGCGGCGCTCGCCGCCGCGCCGGACCTGGCCGAAGCCCACTACAATCTCGGCATGACCCTCTACAAGCTCGGCGCCATGCGCGAGGGCGACGCCCACTTTATGAAGGCGGCGGACCTGGCGCCAGGGCACAAGATCATCTGGGACTCTCCGCCGCTGCGGAACGTCCACGTGCCGTACAAAGAGCCCGTCATCCGCGGCTACAACGACGGCCCGGGCGACGGGCACGCCGGCCACAGCCATTAACTGTCGCGTCACGGCGCGCCGTCCGCCCTTCGACACGCTCAGGGCGAACGGCGCGGAATAGCAGCTCACCGAGGCATACCCGTTCGTGCCGAGCGTGTCGAAGCACACGCGGGAGTTGTGACATGACTGCCGGGATATTCACCCCCGATTTGCCTCGCGCCGCGCGGGCGGCGCGGCTCGCGACAGCGGCCGTCGGGTTGGTCTGCCTGCTGGGCTGCTCCAAGAGCGGCGACGAGGCGGCGGGGCCGGCGACGCCGACGGCCCCGTCGGTTCCCGCGGTGTCATCGAGTCCGTCCGCGCCGGCGCCGCCGGCGCCCGCGCAGGCGATCACCCTGTCGCCGGACGCGGTCACGCGGGCCGGCATCGCCGTGCAGCCGGCCGTGCGGCGGGACTTCCGCGTCCATCGGGACTTTCCCGCGACGGTGCGGCCCAACGAGAACGAGCTGGCCGAGGTGCAGCCGCTGGTGCGTGGCCGCGTCGTCGAGGTCTACGTCGACGTCGGACAGGACACCAAGAAAGGCGCCCCCCTGGCCTTGCTCGACAGCGCCGAGCTGGGGCAGGCGCAGGCGACGTTCCTCAAGACCGAGGCCAAACTGCACGAAGCGGAACGGGCCTACGAGCGGGCGCGCGACCTCCTGCAGGACAAGGCGATCAGCCTGGCGGAATTTCAGCGGCGCGAGGCCGAGGCGCTCAGCGCCCGATCCGAGGCGCGCGAGGCCCGCAACCGGCTGGCCGTCCTGGGGATGCGGGAAGAGGCGATCCACCAACTCACGCTCGACCGGACCGTTCGGTCGTCCGTGCCGATTCAAGCCCCCTTCGCCGGCCGGGTCATCGCGCGCAATATCACGCGCGGCGAGGTCGTCGAGACGACGGAGCACCTGTTCACCGTCGCGGACCTGTCGGACGTCTGGATCGTGGCCAACGTGCCCGAAAAAGACGTGCGGCTCATCAAGGCCAGCCACGACGTGGAGATCCGGCTGACCGCCTATCCGCACGACTTGTTCCACGGCCGCATCACCTACGTCGGCGACGTCCTGGACCCGGCCACCCGCACGATGAAGCTCCGGGTGACGGCGCCCAATCCCGGCGGCAAGCTCAAGCCCGAGATGTTCGCCACGGTGCGCGTCTACGCCGATCCCGAACCACACGTCTTGGCCGTGCCGCTGTCGGCCGTCCTGCGGGACGGCGGGAACCCGATCATCTTCGTGCAGCTCCAGCCCGGTCGGTTCGAAGCCCGAACGGTCGCGCTCGGCGAGGAAAACGGGGAGGCGGTCAAGGTCCTGTCCGGGCTGCGGGAGGGCGAATCGGTCGTCACGGCCGGCGCTTTCGCGCTCAAGTCGGAAGCGGAAAAGTACAAAATCGAGCCGGTGCGATGATCGCCGCCATCCTGGGCTTCTCCCTCCGCCAACGCCTCTTCGTCGTCGCGATCGCCTGCCTGCTGGCCGCCGCCGGTATCCACGCCTACCGCGCGCTGCCCATCGACGCCTTCCCCGACGTGACCAACATCCAGGTGCAGATCCTGACCGACGCGCCGGGCCTCTCGCCGGTGGAAGTCGAGCGCTTCATCACCTATCCCATCGAACTGCAGATGACGGGCCTGCCCCGCCTGACGGAGATCCGCTCCTTTTCCAAGTTCGCCCTGTCCCAAGTGACCGTCGTCTTCGACGACCAGACGGACATCTATCAGGCGCGGCAACTGGTTCTCGAACGGCTGCTCGAGGCGAAAGGACGGCTGCCGCAGGGTATCGAGCCGATCATGGCGCCGGTCACGACCGGCCTGGGCGAAGTCTATCAATACTATGTGGACGGGCCGGCGCCCGTTCCCGACGAGCCGCACGCCCGCGACGCCCAGCTCACGACCATGCGCACCGTCCAGGATTGGGTCATCCGTCCGCAGCTCAAGAGCGTGCCCGGCGTCATCGACGTGAACGCGCTGGGCGGCTTCGTCAAGCAGTACCAGGTGCTGGTGCACCCGGCCAAGCTCCGGAAATACGATCTCACGCTGCAAGACGTGTTCGACGCCGTGGCCCGGAACAACGAGAACGCCGGCGGCAACGTGCTGGAGCGGCACGCGGAGCGCGCGATCGTGCGCGGCCTCGGCCTGCTTCGCACGGTCGAGGACATCGAGTCCGTCGTGCTCAAGGCGGAAGCCGGCACGCCGGTGTTCGTCCGCGACGTGGCGGAGGTGCGGATCGGCCACGCGGTCCGGCACGGCGCCGCCGTGCTCGACGGCGAACGCGAGGTGATGGCCGGCGTCGTGCTCATGCTGCGGGGCGGCAACGCGCGGGACGTCGTCGAGGCGGTGAAGGACAAGGTCGAGACGATCCATCGCGACGGGCTCCTGCCCCAGGGCATGCGCATCGTGCCCTTCTACGACCGGAGCGAACTGGTGAGCGCCGCGGTCGCGACGGTGTCCGAGGCCGTGATCGAGGGCGTCGTGCTCGTGACCGTCATGTTGTTCCTCATGCTCGGCAACGTCCGCGGCGCGCTCGTCGTGGCGGCCACACTGTTCCTGACGCCGCTGCTGACCTTCATCGTGATGGGGCGGGTGGGGCTCTCGGCCAACCTGATGTCGCTCGGCGGACTGGCCATCGCCATCGGCGAGATCGCGGACGCCTCGATCGTGATGGTCGAGAACATCCACCGGCACCTCGGCCAGCCGCCGGACGCGGGGCGGGAACGGCGGTTCGTCGTCCTGCACGCGGCGCGCGAGGTCGGACGCCCGACCGCCTTCGGCGTGCTGATCATCTGTCTCGTGTATCTCCCGCTGATGACGCTCTACGGGATGGAGGGCAAGTTCTTCGCTCCGCTCGCCTACACGATGGTCATCGCGCTCTTGGTCTCGCTCGCCGTCACGCTGACCGTGTCGCCCGTGCTCGCGTCCCTGGTGCTGCGGGAACCCGCCGGCGTGACCGACGAGACCTTCGCCGCCACGTGGGCCAAGCGAACCTACCTGCCGATCCTGCAATGGGCGTTGCGGCACCGGGGACTCGTGATCGGCGGCGCCGCCGCGCTCCTCGTCGGCGCCCTGCTGCTGACGCCCTGGCTGGGCCGGGAGTTCATTCCCACCCTCGACGAGGGCGCGCTGACGCCGCAGATCGTCCGGCTGCCCAGCGTGTCGCTGCCGGAATCGATCGAGATGGAAAAACGGGTCCACCGCGTCCTGCGGGAATTTCCGGAGGTCCGCACGGCGGTCAGCAAGATCGGCCGCTCCGAGATCGCCAACGCGCCGGAGGAGCCGAACGAAAGCGATCCCGTCGTCACCCTGCGGCCGCGGGACACCTGGACCACGGCCCGGACCAAAGACGGCCTCGTGGAGGCCATGCGCCGGCGGCTGGCCGAGGTGCCGGGCATCTCCATGCTCATGAGCCAGCCCATCCAGGAACGCGTGGACGAGCTGATCTCCGGCATCAAGACGGAATGCGCGATCAAGCTGTACGGGGAAGACCTGGGCGTGCTCAAGGACCGGGCGGATCGGATCGCGGCGATCATGCAGACCGTCCGCGGCGTCAAGGACGTCAAGGTCGAGCAGATCGCCGGCCAGCCCTATCTCACCGTGGACATCGACCGGCACAAGATCGCCCGCTACGGCATCAACGTGGCGGACGTGCAGGAGCTCGTCACGACGGCCATCGGCGGCAAACCGGCCACCTACGTCTACGAGGGGGAGCGCCGTTTCCAACTGATCCTGCGCTTCCCGGCGGAATACCGCGACAGCGTCCGCACCATCAGCGACATCCTCGTGCGGTCCTCCGCCGGCGCGCCGATCCCCATGAGCGAGCTGGCGACGATCGAGTGGCGCGAAGGCCCTTCGCGGATCAGCCGCGAGCACGTGCGCCGCCGCATCTACGTCGGCTTCAACGTGGTGGGCCGCGATATCGGCGGGGTGGTGGCGGAAGGCCGCCAGAAGCTGGCCGAGCAGCTCGCGCTGCCCCCGGGCTACCAGATCCAGTGGGGCGGGGCGTTCGAAAACATGGAACGGGCCATGGCGCGGCTCCAGGTGATCGTGCCGCTGTCGATCGGCCTGATCTTCCTGCTCCTGTTCCTCGCGTTCCACTCGATGCGGTACGCGCTGCTCATGATCCTGAACCTGCCCTTCGCGCTGATCGGCGGCGTGGTCGCCCTGTGGTTGAGCGGGCAGTACCTGAGCGTGCCGGCGTCCATCGGCTTCATCAGCCTCTTCGGCGTCGCGGTCGGCAACGGGATTCTCTTGGTCTCGTCCATCAATCAGCTCCGCGACGAAGGACTCGGCCTCGACGAGGCCGTCGTGCGGGGCTGCACGATCCGGCTCCGTCCGGTGCTCATGACGATGCTCACCACCTTGCTCGGCCTCCTGCCCCTGCTGCTGGCCCAGGGAACCGGCGCCGAAATCCAGCGACCGCTGGCGACGGTGACGATCGGCGGACTCGTCACCTCCACCGCGCTGACGCTCGTGGTCCTGCCGGTCCTCTACCGCCGCTTCGCGGAGGCGCGGCCCTCGTCGTAACCGGGCGTCGTTCGGCCGTCACGCGCCGGACGCCCCGTCTCGGAAGACGGCCTTCATGGCGATCGGCGCCAGGACGGTCGTACCCAGCATGACGAGGAGCACCGCGCCGAACTCGCCCGGACCGAGGATCCCGCGTGACAGGCCCAGACTGGCGAAGATCAGCACGACCTCGCCGCGCGGGACCATGCCCGCGCCGATGGCCGCCCGGTTCAGGTCCGTTCCGGTCGCCACCCATCCGGCCACAAATTTCCCGACGGTCGCCGCGACCAACAAGCCCGCGGCGAGGGCCAGCGTCGGCCAGTTGTGGGCATCGAGGGGATTGAGCGCTCGCAGGTCCACGGAGGCGCCGACGAGCACGAAAAAGATGGGCACGAAGACGTCGGCCACCGGCTTGATCCGTTCCTCGATGTGGAGGCGATGTTCGGTGCGCGCCAGCACCAGCCCGGCGGCGAAGGCGCCGACCAACGGCGCCAGGTGCAGCCCGCCGGCGGCGTAGCCGAGCAGCAGCGCGAAGGTGACGGCGGCGACGATCAGCCGCCCCCGGGTGATCATCCGATTGAGCAGCCGGCTGAACCAATGGGCGTAGCGGAGCCCGACCGCGACGGCGAGGCCCAGGAACAGCAGGGCCAGGCCGGCGCTCTCCCCGGCGTGTAGCCAGGACACCCGCCCGGCTTCGACCAGATCCACGATGACCGAGAGGGCCACGAGCGCCAGAATGTCGTCGACCACCGCCGCGCCGAGCAGAATGTTGCCCTCCGCCGTGCCGAGCTTGCCCAGTTCGGAGAGGACCCGCGCGGGAATCGCCACGCTGGTCGGCGTCAGCGCCACACCGATGAACAGCGCCTGCATCTGCGAGAGGTGCAGCGCGAGCGACAGGCCGTAGCCCAGCAGGAAGGGCGCCAGCATGCCGACGACGGCCACCGCCGTCGCCGACCGGGCCACGCCCAGGAACGTGCGCAGGTCCGACTCCAGCCCGACCTCGAACATGAGGAGGAGGATGCCGACTTCGCCGAGCAGCTTGAGCGTCTCGGTCGGTTCGACCCATCCCAGCAGGCTGCCGCCGACCGCCATGCCCGCCGCCAATTCGCCCAGCACGGCCGGCTGGCCGAGGCGGGCGGCCGCCTCGCCGAGCAGGCGGGCCGAGGCGTAGATGACGATCAGGCTGAGGAGGAAGTGTTGAAGTTCCATGACGGGCGATGCGGATCGGCGACACCATACTGGAGCCGCATACCAAGAGCAAGGCGGGGACCGATGATCGGCGGAGTCGTTTCTGTTTCCGTCCTGCCGACGCGATTGCTATAGTACGCGGCACCCGGTCCGCGCGACGGCGCGGGAACGGACTGCTCGGCGGAAGGAGGGCACGCGGCGGATGACGAGACTGACTCAGGACGATCTGCACTGGTTCAACGAAGGCAGCCACTTTCACCTGTACGAGAAGTTGGGCGCGCACCTCGTGACGCAGGACGGCGTCGCCGGGACCCGCTTCGCCGTATGGGCGCCGGACGCGGAACGGGTGTCCGTCATCGGCACGTTCAACGCCTGGGACCCGGACCGGCATCCTCTGCGCCCACGCGAGCAGTCCGGCATCTGGGAGGGGTTTGTGCCCGGCGTCGACAAGGGGGCTCTTTACAAATATCACATCCGGTCCCGATTCAACGGCTACCGGGTGAACAAGCCCGACCCCCTGTCGATCTTCAACGAAATTCCCCCCAAGACGGCCTCGATCGTCTGGGATCTCGACTATGCCTGGCAGGACCGGGAGTGGATGGAACGGCGACGGAGCACCAACGCTCTGGACGCGCCCATCGCCATCTACGAAGTCCATCTGGGCTCGTGGATGCGGGTGCCCGAAGAGGGGAACCGTTCCTTGAGTTACCGGGAACTCGGACCGAAGCTGGCCGAGTACGTGCAGCGGATGGGCTTCACCCACGTCGAATTCCTCCCGATCATGGACCATCCGTTTTTCGGCTCCTGGGGCTACCAGACCACCGGCTACTTCGCCCCCTCCGGCTGCTTCGGCACGCCGCAGGACTTCATGTTCCTGGTGGACGAGCTGCACCGCCACGGCATCGGCGTGATCCTGGACTGGGTCCCTTCGCATTTTCCGACCGACGAGCACGGCCTGGGATTGTTCGACGGTACCCATCTCTACGAGCATGCCGATTCCCGGCAGGGCTTTCATCCCGATTGGAGCACCTACGTCTTCAACTACGGTCGGAACGAAGTGCGCAGCTTCCTGATCAGCAGCGCCCTGTTCTGGCTGGAGCGCTACCACGTGGACGGGCTGCGCGTGGACGCGGTCGCGTCCATGCTCTACCTGGACTATTCCCGGAAGGAAGGGGAGTGGATTCCCAACCAGTACGGGGGGCGGGAGAACCTCGACGCGATCGGCTTCCTCCGCCGGATGAACGAGGAAATTTACCGGCGCCACCCCGACGTCCAGACGATCGCCGAGGAATCCACGGCCTGGCCGATGGTCTCCAAGCCCACCTACGTCGGGGGGCTGGGCTTCGGCCTCAAGTGGGACATGGGGTGGATGCACGACACGCTGCGGTACATGAGCCTGGACCCGATTTACCGCCGGTATCACCACAACGATCTCACCTTTCGCCTGCTCTACGCCTGGCACGAGAACTTCGTCCTGCCGCTCTCGCATGATGAAGTCGTCTACGGCAAGGGCTCGCTCCTGGGCAAGATGCCGGGGGACGAGTGGCAACGGTTCGCCAACCTGCGGGCCCTTTTCGGCTACATGTACGCCCAGGCGGCCAAGAAGCTCCTCTTCATGGGCGGCGAGTTCGGCCAGCGGGGGGAATGGGCGCACGACGGCAGCGTGGAATGGCATCTGCTCCAGCAGGCGCCGCACGCGGGTCTTCAACGGTGGGTCGCGGACCTGAACCGCCTGTACCGGAGCGAGCCGGCGTTGCACGAAGGGGACCTCGACCCGGCCGGCTTCGAGTGGATCGACTGCGGCGACGCCGGCGCGAGCGTCGTCAGCCTCCTGCGCAAAGGCAAGACGACGGAGACGCTGATGCTGGTCGCCTGCAACTTCACGCCCGTCCCCCGGACGAATTACCGGGTGGGGGCGCCGCGCGGCGGGTTCTGGCAGGAAGTGCTGAACAGCGACGGCCGCGAATACGGCGGGGGCGGCTGGGGCAATCTCGGCGGCGTGGAAGCCCTGCCGGAGCCCCTGCACGGCCGCTCCCATTCCCTGGCGCTGACGTTGCCGCCCCTGGCCGTGGTGTTCTTGAAAAGCGACGGAAGGCCGTCGTAACCGGCGCCTATGCCCTGGGTTCTGTTCGCGTTCAGCGCCCTCGTCATCGCCGTCGCGGGGACGAAACTGTCCCACTACGGCGACCGTCTTGCGGAGCACACGGGCCTGGGACGGCTGTGGATCGGCGTGGTGTTGCTGGCGGGCGCGACGTCGTTGCCCGAAGCCTTGACGGCGGTGAGCGCCTCGCTCCTCGATGCGCCGAACATCGCCGCCGGCGATTTGTTGGGAGCGGGACTCAGCAACATGCTGACCCTCGCCCTGATCGATCTGGTCTATCGCGAGAAACGGGTCTGGCGGCAGACGGCCTTGGAGCAGGCGCTGATCGCGACCCTGGCCATCGTCCTGACCGGCCTGGCGGGACTTCTGATCGTGGTCCGGCAGCCCGTCCCGATCGGGGGCGTCGGCCTGGGCACCGTGGCCATCGCGACGATCTACATCCTCGGCATGCGCGTGGTGTTCCGGCAAGAAGACATGCGGCGGCGGGAGAGCGAGCGCAAACGCCTCGTCGCCTCCGAGGAGCGGCGCGGCGAGGCGCCGGCCGGCGCGTTGCGGCGCGCCGGGCTCGGATTCGCGGCGGCCTCGCTGGCGCTGCTGGCGGCGGCGCCGCTCCTGGCCGAATCGGCCAAGGACATCGCGGCGGCCACGGGAATCAGCACGACCTTCATCGGCACGTCGCTGGTGGCCGTCACCACGTCGCTGCCGGAACTGGTCGTGTCGATCGCGGCCGTCCGGTTGGGCGCCTTCGACCTCGCCGTGGGCAACCTCTTCGGCAGCAACGCGATCAACATGGCCCTGTTGTTCGTTGCCGATGCGGCATACCGCCGAGGGCCCCTGCTCGCGTCCATCGACACCGCCCACGCCGTGACCGCCTTCGTCGGCATCCTGCTCATGAGCGTCGGGCTCATGGGCATCGTGTACCGAGCGGAACAGCGCTTCGTCCTCATCGAGCCGGACAGCGTGTTGATGATCGTCGGCTATCTGCTGGGGATGGGGCTCGTGTATCGGATGGGGGGGTGACCGCCATGCCGCCCGAAAACCGGGTCTCGCCCGTTCGGCCCTGGCACAGTCTGACACCCGAGGAGACGGGCCGCACGCTGGCCTCGGACCTCCAGGCCGGATTGCCCGAGGACGAGGCGCGACGTCGTCTGTCCGCGCACGGCCCCAACGAACTGCCCGAGGCGCCGCCCGCCTCGCCGCTCGCGCTGTTTCTCGCCCAGTTCCGCAACCTGATCGTGTGGATCTTGATCGGCGCCGCGCTCGTCTCGGGACTCCTCACGGAATGGGTGGACGCCGGCGTCATCCTGGCCATCGTCGTGCTCAACGCCGTGCTCGGTTTCGTGCAGGAGTACAAGGCCGAGCGATCGTTGGCGGCCCTGAAAGCCCTGTCGGTGACGACGGCGCGCGTCGTGCGCGACGGGGCGGCGCGGACCCTGCCGGCCCGCGAACTCGCGCCCGGCGACCTCGTCCTGGTGGAAGCCGGCGACCACGTGCCCGCCGACGTCCGGCTCGTCTACTCTTCCAACTTGCGGACGCAGGAAGCGGCGCTGACCGGCGAATCCACGCCGGTGGACAAGCTCGCGACCGACGCGTTGGACGAGGCGGTTCCGCTGCCGGAACGCCGCACGATGCTCTATACGGGCACCGACGTGATCGCGGGGAAGGGCCGGGCGCTGGTCGTGGCGACGGGCCTGGACACCGAGCTGGGCCGGATCGCGGCCATGCTGCAGGCCGCCAAGCCGGAGGCCACGCCGCTCCAGCGCCGCCTCGAACAGCTCGGCCACGTGTTGCTCTATCTCTCCCTCGCCATCGTCTCGGCCGTTTTCGCCCTGGGGCTGCTCCGCGGCGAGCCGCTCGTCGGCATGGTTCTCACGGCCGTCAGCCTCGCGGTGGCGGCGATTCCCGAAGGGCTGCCGGCCATCGTGACGATCGCCCTGGCCTTGGGCGTCACGCGCATGGCCACGCGCCACGCCTTGATCCGCCGCTTGCCCGCCGTCGAGACGTTGGGCGCCACGACCGTGATCGGCACCGACAAGACCGGCACGCTCACGAAGAACGAAATGACGGTGACGCGGCTTTATCTCTACGGGCACGCCTACGAGGTGGCCGGCGAGGGCTATCGGCCGTTGGGCGACCTGCTGGAAGGAGGCCGGCCGCTCCGGAGCGCGGGACCGCCCGGCCTGCAGCAGCTCCTCGGCGCCGCGGTCCTGTGCAACGACGCCACGCTCCTCGAACGGGCGGGGGAGTGGCGGATTCAGGGCGACCCGACCGAAGGGGCGCTGCTCGTCGCCGCCGCCAAACTCACGATCCACAAGGCCGAGTGCGAACGGAACCAGCCGTTGCTCGGCGAAATTCCCTTCGATCCCGAACGCAAGCTCATGACCGTGATCCGGCGGCGCGGCAGAGAGGCCGTGGCTTACGTGAAGGGGGCGCCGGACGTGCTGATCGCCCGCTGCGCGCACGTCATGACGGCGAGCGGCCAGACGGTGCCCCTGACGCCGGACGTCCGCGACGCGCTGCTCGGCGTGAACGCCGGCTTCGCCGGCGAGGCGCTCCGCGTCCTGGGCGTGGCGCAACGAATCGTCGACGACGGCCGCGCCGGCGGGCACGAAAGCCCGCTCCAGGCCTGGCAGCCGGACAAGGTGGAACGAGACCTCGTCTTTCTCGGCCTGGCCGCGATGAAGGACCCTCTGCGGCCCGAGGCCAAGGCCGCCATCCGGACCTGCCACGAGGCGGGGATTCGGACCGTCATGATTACGGGCGACCACAAGGAGACGGCGAGCGCCATCGCGGCGGAACTCGGCCTGCCGGAGAGCCGGTCGGTCCTCACCGGCGCCGAGTTGGACCGGATGGGCGACGACGAGCTGGGACGGCGCATCGACCGGGTGTCGGTCTATGCGCGGGTGTCCGCGGAACACAAGCTCCGCATCGTGCAGGCCTGGAAGGCGCGCGGCGCGATCGTGGCCATGACCGGCGACGGGGTGAACGACGCCCCGGCCCTCAAGGCCGCGCACGTCGGCGTGGCCATGGGGCTGACGGGCACCGACGTGACCAAGGAAGCGGCCGACGTGGTCGTGACCGACGACAATTTCGCGTCGATCGAAGCCGCCGTCGAGGAGGGCCGCCGGATCTTCGACAACATCCGCAAGGCGGTCCACTATCTCCTCTCGTGCAACCTCAGCGAAGTGCTGATCATGCTGTTGGCCACGCTGATCGGCCTGCCGCTCCCGCTGCTGCCGACGCAGATCCTCTGGATCAACCTCGTGACGGACGGTCTGCCCGCCCTCGCCCTGGTCGTGGACCCCCCGGTGCCGAACCTCATGCAACGGCCGCCGCGCCGGCCCGGCGCGACGTTTTTCGCCAAGCCGCGCCTGGTGCTCATGGCCGTCCAAGGCGCGACGATGGCCCTGCTGACCGTGGGCACCTTCGCCTATTGCCTCTATGGGATGGACCAAAGCCTCGATCGGGCCAGGACCGTCGCCTTCACTGTCCTCGTCATGGCGCAACTGTTCCACGCGCTCAATTGCCGGAGCAATCGCTTTTCCCTATTCACGATCGGCTGGCTGACCAACCTGCATCTGCTGGGGGCCGTGGCGGGATCGGCGGCCTTGCAGGTCGCGCTCCTGACGCACCCGGCGACGCAACGCCTCTTCCGGTTGAGCCCCTTCGACCCGCAGCACTGGGTGCTGGTCGTGGGGGTGAGCCTCATCCCTCTGGTGGCGATGGAAGTTTGGAAGGGGCTGCGGCGGGTCAGGGCGCAGCGGGAGCCGACATGACGAGCCGGTCGAGCGAGACGGCGGTCTGGCCGTTTTTCCCGTAGACGGCGAGTTGGGCGGGAGTCGTCTGGTCCGGCCGCAGATAGGCGTGCCAGAAATCGCCCACGTTATAGAGGGACTGGCCGTCCAAGGCCGTGATCACGTCGCCCGCCGAGAGGCCGGCCAGCCCGGCCGGTTTGTTCGGATCCACTTGCAGCACCAGGACGCCGCGGTCCACCTCCAGGTTGAAGCTGGCGACGATGCTCGGCGTGACGGTCAAGGGGACGAACCCGAGGTCCGGCCGCAGGACCGAGCCGCGCGCCAGCATGGACCGGATGTGCGGGAGGGCCGCGTCGATGGAAATCGCGTAGCTGATCGCCTGTGCCGCCGGCGCGACGGCCGCGTTGAGCCCGACCACCTTTCCGGACAAGTCCACGAGCGGCCCGCCGCTGTTGCCCGGATTGATCGCCGCATCGGTCTGGATGAGATCGTAGAGGGTTTCGCCGTTCGGCGCGAGGATGGAGCGGTCCAGCGCGCTCACGACGCCGACGGTCACGGTCGAGCCGCCCTTGAGGGCGAAGGGATTGCCGATGGCCACGACCGTTTCGCCGATCTGCAAGTCCGACGACCGCCCGAGCCGCGCCGCGACGATGTCCTTGGCGGAGATCTTGATCACCGCGAGGTCGAGCAGAAAGTCCCGGCCGACGACACGGCCCGGCGTCATGCGGCCGTTCGGCAAGCCGACGACGATGCTCTTCACTCCCTCCACCAGATGGTTGTTCGTCAGGATGAACCCCGCCTCGTCGATGACGAGGCCGGAGCCGGAGCCGGGCGGGGAGGGATGTTGGGAGACGTTGGGCGGGACGCCCCGCGACATGATCGTGACGACCGACGGACGGACCGCCGCCACCACGTCGGGCACGGTCATTTCCTTGCCCTTGAGCGGCGGCGCGCCGGGCTGCGCGAAGGCGGGCGGCGCGGTGAGGGGCACCGCCAGGAAGGCGGCCAGTACGACGGCGCACAACTTTGAGATCGGGGACCGGGCAGAGCGGGTCGGGAAGGTCATCGCGAACGTCTCCGGGATCGAGCTGGCGCGCGACGCATTCTGGCCGAATCCTCCGCGCATCGCAAGCCTGCGCCCCAAACGGAACGGGCGAGGCATGGCGCCTCGCCCGTCGTCGGACCTCTCGAATCCTGGCCGCCCGGCGGCCCGTCGCTTATCGGAGTTCCTGGAACATCTCGATGACCTCGGGCGCTTTGAGCTTCTTGAGCGCCTTCGCTTCGATCTGGCGGATCCGCTCCCGCGTGACCGACAGGACTTCGCCCACCTGCTCGAGCGTGCAGGCTTCGTCCTGCCCGATGCCGAACCGCATGCGGATGACCGTCTGCTCGCGGGGCGTCAGCGTCCCCAGGATGCGGTCCATCTGCCGCACCATTTCGGTCCGGTGGACCGGCGCATCCGGCTCGATGATCTGGCGATCCGCGATCAACTCGCCCAAGACCGTGTCGCCGTCGCCGACCGGGCTATCCAGCGACATCGGTTCCTGAAAGGCCTGCAACGTCTCCTGGATCTTCTCCGGCTTGGTCCGCAGCACCCGACTGAGCTCTTCGAGGCGCGGCTCCCGACCCAACTGCTGCACCAGCCGGCGGGCCGTGCGAATGATGCGGTGCGACGCTTCCGTCATGTGTACCGGCACGCGGATCGTGCGGGACTGGTCCGCCAAGGCCCGCGTGATGCCCTGCCGCACCCACCAGGTGGCGTAGGTGCTGAACTTGAAGCCCTTCTTGTACTGGAACCGCTCGGCCGCCTTCATGAGCCCCATGTTGCCTTCCTGGACCAGGTCCAAGAGGGTGAGCCCCCGGCCGGTGTAGCGTTTGGCGATGTCCACGACGAGGCGCAGGTTGCGGCGGACCAGCTCCTCTTTCGCCCGCTCCATGACGACGCGCGATTGACGGAACTGCCGGAGGTAGCCCATGAGCAGCTTTGTCCGCGCCGCCGAGGCCTTGCCCGGCCCCTTCGCTTCGCGCAGCACCGCCCGCAGCGCCTCGTCCACTCGATCGAGCGCGATGGCCGAAAAGCCGCTCAACGCCCGCGCCTCGTTCAGGGTCTTGATCGCGTCCCGCAGGGCGTCGCTCTTCCTGACGCGGCCGGCGAGCGCCACGGCCGTCTTGAGCGCCTGGCGAATGCCCCTCGTGCCCTCGTCGATGCCCTTGGCGATGGCGATTTCTTCGTCCCGCGTCAACAACTCGCCCGTGCCGAACGACCGAAAATAGACGGTCTCCAGCGCCAGCGATACCTCCTCGGAGGCCTCGGGACGCTTCAGTTTCGCCGGACGGCGCACCGCCGCCGGTGCGGCGAGCAGCCCGCTGGCGGCCTCGCCGTCTTCGGTCTCATGCGGCTCGTGCTCGAGCCGGCCCAGCATGCCGCTGGCCTCGGCATCGTCCTGCTCCACGGTCAAGACATCGGCCGGAAGCCGCTCGGTCGAGGCTCGTCGCTCTATGGTCGATGGTTTTTTCATCGTCGGGACTCCATTCTCTCTCTCATTCTTTCCACGCTCCCTTGCCGCCTGAGGCCCGTTCCCTCACCGACGAGGTCTTTTCCTGTGCCTTCTTTCTTACGAAGCGACCCTCCATATAGATGTAAGAGGCCAGCCGATCGCCAAAGGATTCTTTCGGTCATTCGAAATTTTTATCAGTAATTTCAGGCGTTTACGAACGCCTCCCGCGCATACGGCATAACGGATTTCACACGCGAGGGGGTAGATAAGCCCCCCATAGAGAAAATCAAGCGGCAGAACGCGGTTTTAGCTCTTGTCCGGTTCTTTTCCCAGATTCTTGATGAGGGGGGTGAGGATATCGATGGGCACGGGGAAGATCGTCGTGGAGTTTTTCTCGGCGGCGATCTCGACCAGGGTTTGGAGATAGCGCAGTTGGAGGGCCACGGGATTCTGGCTCATGACGTGGGCGGCGTCGGCCAGCCGTTGCGCCGCCTGGAATTCGCCCTCGGCGTGAATGACTTTGGATCGCCGTTCCCGCTCGGCCTCCGCCTGCTTGGCGATCGCACGCTGCATTTCCTGGGGCAGGTCCACGTTCTTGACCTCCACCGCCGAGACCTTGACGCCCCAGGGCTCCGTCTGCTGGTCGATGATCCGCTGGAGTTCCGTGTTGATCTCTTCGCGTTTCGACAGGAGGTCGTCGAGCTGGCTCTGGCCGAGCACGCTGCGCAGCGTCGTCTGGGCCATCATGGACGTGGCGTAGAGATAGTCCTCCACCTCGACGATGGCCCGCTGCGGCTCCACGACGCGGAAGTAGATGACCGCATTGACCTTCACCGACACGTTGTCCTTCGTGATCACGTCCTGCGGCGGCACGTCCATGGCCACGGTCCGCAAGCTGACCTTCACGATCTTGTCGATGAAGGGGAGAATGATCACCACGCCGGGGCCGTTCCCGCCCACGATCCCGCTGGCGAGCCGGCCCCACCGGAAGACGACGGCCCGTTCGTATTCGCGGAGCACGTGGAAGCCCATCGCGACGACGACGGCGAGGAACACGAGCAGCGCCAGCGGACTGAACAACAGATTCATGTCAGGTCTCCCCTTTTTTGACGGCCGGCCGCACGTGCAGCGTCAAGCCGTCCAGCCGCAATACCTCGGCCTGTTCGCCGGGCGCCAGGGGCTGGTTGCTCACCGCCTCCCAGAGTTCCCCGTGAACCAACAGTTTGCCCGACGGGGCCAGCGGCGTCTTGACGACACCCACGAGCCCCACCATGCCCTCGCGGCCCGTGAGCGGCGGCTTGCGCATCGCGCGGAATCCCATGCCCACGAGCGCGAGGATCGTCAGCGCGGCGAGGCCGACGACCGGCGCGATGACCGCCCAGGAAATTTGCAAAAACGGCGCGTCGGTTTTCACCAGCATCAGGGAGCCCAGCACCATCGACGCGATGCCGCCCAGCGCCAGCAGGCCGTAGCTCGTCACGGAGACTTCCAGGATCAGCAACACGACGCCGAGCAGCACCAGCAGCACACCCGCATAGTTTACGGGGAGGGACTGGAAGGAATAGAAGGCCAGGATCAGGCTGATCGCGCCGACGATGCCCGGCAGGATGGCGCCGGGGTTGTACAACTCCGCCAGGATGCCGATCGTGCCGATCGTCATCAAGACGTAGGCGATGTTCGGATCGCTCAGGGCCTTCAGCAGTTCCAGCCGCTTCCCCATCGGGAACTCGCGGATCGCGGCGCCCTTGGTCTTGAGCACGACGGGGCCTGAGCCAAGTTTGACGGTTTGGCCGTCCACCCGCTCAAGGAGCGCGGGCAGGTCCTCCGCGATCAGGTCGACGATCTTGAGCTTGAGCGCTTCCTGCTCCGTCGCCGAGACGCTCTTGCGGACCGCGTCCTCGGCCCAGGCGACATTCCGCCCATGCTGCTCGGCGAGGGACTTGATGTAGGCGGCCGAATCGTTTTCGACCTTCTCTTTCATCGTCCGATCCATATCGCCCCCGCCCATCGCCACCGGATGCGCCGCGCCGATGTTCGTGCCGGGCGCCATAGCCGCGACGTGGGCCGCCAGGGTCAGAAACACGCCGGCTGAGGCGGCGCGGCCGCCGGACGGAGAGACGTAGACGATAACCGGCACGGTCGAGGCCGTAAAATCCTTGATGATCAGCCGCATCGAGGTATCCAGTCCACCCGGCGTGTCCAGCCGGACGACAAGCGCCTGCACCCGCTCGGCTTCCGCCGCCGCGACCGCGTCGTGCAGATATTCGGCCGTCACCGGATTGATGACCCCTTCATAGGTGGCCACCAGCACGGACGCGTCGGCCCAAGCCGGCGACACCGATCCGGCGCCACCCCACCAGATGGCAGCGACGGTGAACAGGATGGAGCGGATGGTTGTCATGGAACACTCTCGTGAAGGGTACGGCAGGAGACGGGTCGATCTTACGGCTCACCCCCGACCCTGTCAAGAAAGGCCCGGTTGGGGAACGTCCGCCATGGAGCGAGCCGGTCGCACAAGCGAGAACAAAGCTGGCGGACGTTTTCGCCATCCTGCTAGAATGCGCGCGCTATGCGACGATTGCGCGACGGCGAACGCATCCACCTGGTGGACCGCAAGGCCCGCCAGTATGCGGTGACGCTCAAGGCCGGTGAAACGTTCCAGTACAGCGGCGAAACGATCGCGCACGACGCGCTGATCGGCCTGCCGGACGGCTCGCTCGTCACCCTCTCCCGCGGGAAGAAGATGATCGCGCTGCTCCCGACCCTGGGCGAGTACGTGCTGAAGATGCCGCGTGGCGCCCAGGTGCTCTACCCCAAAGATTTGGCCATGATCACGATCTGGGCGGACATCTATCCGGGGGCGCGGGTCTTCGAGTCGGGCACCGGATCGGGCGCGCTCACCTTGGCCCTGCTCCGCGCCGTCGGCCCCCACGGGTCCGTCGTCACCTACGAGGCCCGCGAAGATTTCGCCAGGACGGCGATGAAGAACATCGCGCGGTATCTGGGCGACGTGCCGAACCTCACCCTGCGGCAACGCGACACGTCCGAGGGCATCGACCCGGCCGACGGCCCTTTCGACCGGCTCGTGCTGGACCTGCCGGAACCCTGGCGCATCGTGCCCCATGCGGCGGCGGCCTTGCGCTCCGGCGGCGTCTATTTGAGCTACGTGCCGACCGTGCCGCAGGTCATGCAGACGGTCGAAGCGCTGGAACGGGCGACGGTCTTCGGCATGATCCAGACCTTCGAAACCCTCCTGCGGACCTGGAACATTCAGGGTCGGAGCGTGCGGCCGGACCATCGGATGGTCGCCCATTCCGGCTTCATCACCGTGGCGCGGAAGGTCGAGCCGGGGCTCGTCGCCGCTCATGCGCCGGCGGCCGACGACGGCACGACGGATCCCGACGGGGACCGTGCGGATGCCGCCGACGGGAACACGGACAAGGAGCGACCATGAAGCGATTGGCCGGGAAAACGGCGTTGGTCACCGGCGCGACGGCGGGCATCGGGGAAGCCATCGCGCGGACCTTCGCGCAGGAAGGCGCCGCGGTCGTCGCGACGGGGCGGCGCAAAGAATTGTTGGACCGGGTCGTCGGCGCCATCGAGAAAGACGGGGGCCGCGCCGTGGCCGTGGCCGGTTCCGTGACGGATGGAGGCCACGCGCGCGCGGCCGTCGAACAGGCCGTACGGGCCTTCGGCCGGCTCGACATTCTCGTCAACAACGCCGGCATCGGCGCCTTCGGCAAGCTGCTGCACGAAACCGACGAGGCGACGTGGGACGAGGTCCTCGCCGTCAACCTCACCGGCGCTTTCCGGATGACCCAGGCGGCGATCCCCGCCATGCTGAAGGCGGGCGGGGGCTCGATCATCAACATTTCCTCGGTCGCGTCCCTGGTGGGCATCCCCATGCTGGCCGCCTACGCCGCCAGCAAAGGCGGCCTCGATGCGCTGACGCGCGCGACCGCCATCGACTACGCCCCCCACCGCATCCGCTGCAACAGCATCAATCCGGGCCTGGTGGCGACGCCGATGGCGGCCAGTCTCATGGAGGACCCCGTCCGCCTGGCGCAGGTCCTGGCGGACTACCCGCTCAAGCGCGTCGGGACGCCGGAGGAGGTCGCGGCGCTCGCCGTCTATTTGGCCTCGGACGAATCGGCCTGGATGACGGGGACTATCGTCCCGATTGACGGCGGCATGACGGCGCGCTAGAACTGACGCCGGCTTGCGGTCCGATTCACGCGTGGGGCAAGGATTCCATGCAGCCCATCTACATCAGCGGCGTGCACGGCGGCGCGAACCCGTCGCCCGGCGTCGGGATCGCCCGGTCGCTACGGGCCGCGTTTCCCCGGGCCCATTTGGTCGCCGTCGACTATTCGGCTAAAAGCAGCGGACTCCTCTGGCCGGACTTCGACGACGGGCTGGTCCGTCCTCCCTGGCACGCCATCGATCTCCGCGCGCACGTGGCCTTCGTCTCGTCGCTCCTCGCGCAAGGCGCGATTTGGCTCTCCGGCTTGGACTTGGAAATTCAGTTGCTGGCCCGCCACATCCGATCGAGGCGTGCCTTGCCCTTGCCGTCGTGGACGACGATCAAACTGGCGACGAAGCCGCCGGTCGCCTTGGGGACGATGACGGGCCTGGGTATTCCGCCGTTTCATCCGGTCGGCACTGCGTCGGACGAGGCGCTCGGCCGATTTTGCCGCCGGCACGGCTGGCCGCTCTGGGTGAAGGGCACGCACTACGACGCGGTGCCGATCTGGTCCTGGTACGAGATGAAGCCGACCGTGGCCCAATTGGCGGAGGCCTGGGGAGGACACGACACGCTGTTCCTGCAAGCGCACGTCGAGGGCCAGGACGTGACAATGGCCTTCGCGGCCTGGAAAGGCGAACTGCTGGGCGCGGCCTTTTTGGAAAAACTCGACCGCACGCAACAGGGCAAGGTCTGGGCCGGGCGCGTCAGCCCCGTGCCGGAGCAGGTCCTGCGCCGCTTGCGCAAGCTGGTACGGCTCACGAAGTGGTCCGGCGGCGGGGAACTCGAATGTGTGCGCGACCAGGCGGGGCGACTGTGGCTGTTGGAATGTAACCCGCGCTTCCCTGCCTGGATTTACGGCGCCGCGCAAGCCGGCTACAACCTGCCGGCACGGCTGATCGAGGCCATGACCGGCGAGCGGACCGATTCATCCGTGAACGGCGGGCAGGCCGATTTCACCAGGGTCGTCGTCGAGGTTCCGGCCTGGGCCTCCATGCCGTCACCATCGACGCCGACCATCCACTAAGAACAAGGAGGACCGATTATGGCGAAGAAATCCCGAGGACGGACGACCGGCAAGAGCAAACCATCCTTCAGCGGCAAGATGGTACCGCTCAATCCTTGGATTCCCCTGATCCCCGTCAAGGGCGCCAGGGGCAAGAAGACAGGCATGTGGCAACTGGTTTTGGGAATTCCCCTCGTGCTGACGGCGGGCACGGCCTCGGCCGAGCCCACCCCACCGCGTACCCTGCACGTGCCGGTGGAGCTGACGCGGCAGGGCCTCACTTTGCGCGAATTCGACAAACATGTCGTGCCCCTCAAAGACCTGTTGTTGGGGAAGTACGAAGCCCGCATCATGCTCGTAGCGAAGGGCGGCAAGTAGCGCCCGCTTCGCGCGCGGTGGCGGACCCATGTCGCGACGGGCATGGTGTGCACGGTCGCGCACGTTGACGATGGACTGACGGAGGAGCGTTGTTCTACGTCCAAAATCCCTCGGGTATGGCCACGCTGGCGCGCCGGTTGCGCGGACGTAAGGGCCCGACGCCGAGCGGGAAGACCCGCCTGTCGGCGACGCTCCTGACCGAGGTCGGAAAGGCGCTGCGGCACCGGCAAGACGAGGCGGTGACGCCGCAGCGGATACTGCTGGCAACCGCCGCCGCCGCGGCCTTTCGCGACGCGACGGCCCGGCTGACCCGCCTCCGGCGCCGGGCGGGACTCGACCTGGTGATGGCCTACAGCATCAAGACCAGTCCGGCGCCGGAACTGCTCGGCATGGCGCGGGACGCCGGCTTGTGGGCCGAAGCCATCGCCCAGACCGAAGTGGCCCACGCGCTGCGGCTCGGCTTTCCCGCCCGGCACGTCGTGCTGAACGGCCCCGGCAAATGGTGGCCCGGTCCCGTGCCGCTCCCGGCCTACGGCGCCGTCTTCTGCGATTCCTTGGAAGAGCTGCACGCGCTGCATCCCCGCGTGAAAACCGGCCGCCTGCGGACGGATACCTTCGGCATTCGCCTCCGCCCGGCGACGGTCAACTCGCGCTTCGGCATCGGCCTGCACGAACCGGAGACCTTGACCACGGTCCTCGCGCGCCTGGCCGCCCTGCCGAAATCGCAAGGGCTGGGCTTTCATTTTCACATCGCGAGCAGCATGGTCGGCGTGAGGACCTGGCTGGGGCTGGCCGACAATTTTCTCGCGGCGGTCGGCGTGCTTTGCGAGCGCGTGCCGGACCGTTCCGTCACGTTGAGCTTCGGCGGCGGCTGGCACCCCGACGATTGGACGCCGTTTCTCGAGAAGGACTTGCCCCGCTTGGTCGCAACCTGCGAACGCCGCTTGCCGATGGTCCGCCGCATCATCCTGGAGCCGGGCAAGGCCCTCGCGCAAGCGTCGATGTGCGTGACGACCCGCGTGCTCGAAGTCCGCCGGCGACGCGAGGCGACGGAGTTGGTCGTCGACGCCTCGATCGCCGAACTGCCCGACGTGCGATCGCACCCGCATCACGTGGTCTCCCGCAAAGCCTCCGGCACGCCCGCGGTCTGGGGACCGGGCCGCGACCGCATCCTGGGCCGGCTCTGCATGGAGTTCGATATCCTCTCGGACGACGTTCAGGTGCCGCGCGGCATCAAGGCCGGGGACCTCGTCGCCTATCTCAACGCAGGAGCCTACGACGCCAGCATGGCCTATCACTTCGGCCGGGGCGACGCGGCGCGGCCGGCGTAGCGGACAACCTATTTCGATAGAGGTGATCATGGAGACACGATCGACACGATGCGCCATGACGGAATCGCGGAGCACGGCGAGCCGATGGACGGCGCTCGTCCTCCTCTTGGCCGCCTGGATGGTCCAGGCCGATCCGGTCTGGGCTCAGGGCGCCACGGACTTCGCCGGGTCGGTGCTGGTCGTGGACGCGGAAGCCGGGAAGCTGGCCGTCAAGAAGGCGGACGGCGGCACGCGGTTCACCTTCGTCGTGACCGACAAAACCGTCTACGAAGGGGGGCCCGCGTCGCTCAAGGACATCAAGAAGGGCGACGCGGTCGTCGTCACCTATGTCGTCAAGGGCCCCCAGTACGTGGCGCAGAAGATCGTCAAGGGCAAGTGATATGGCCATCTCCGCCCATACCCAACTCTGCGGCCTGATCGGCAATCCCGTCGAACATTCCCTCTCGCCGGCCATCCACAATGCCGCGTTTCAGCAACTCGGCCTGGACTTCGTGTACCTGGCCTTCAAGGTGGAGAACGTCCCCGGCGCCATGCAGGGGCTCCGATCGCTCGGCAACCTGCGCGGCTTCAGCGTGACCATCCCGCACAAGGTGGCGGTGATGCCGTACTTGGACGAGATCGAGCCGACGGCCAAGAACATCGGCGCGGTCAATACGATCGTCATCGACCGCGGCAAGTTGACCGGCTACAACACGGACGCCACCGGCGCGGTCATGGCGCTCAAGCAGGCGGGCGTTTCGCCGGACGGCCGCCAGATTCTCTTGCTGGGCTCGGGCGGTGCGGCGCGGGCCATCGCCTTCGCGCTGGCGGCGGAGCCGAAGGTGCAGGGACTATGCATCCTGGGCATCGATGAGGCCGAACGGTCCCGGCTGGTGCAAGACCTGCGCGACCGGACCCCCCTGGCCGTCGAGGAGGGGCCGCTCGACGAGCGGACGCTGCCCCGCGCCATCGCGGCGGCCTCCGTGTTGATCCATGCCACGCCGATCGGCATGCATCCCAAGGTGGCCGAATCTTGCGTCCCCGCGAACCTGTTGGCGCCGCATCTGGCCGTGATGGACATCGTCTACAATCCGCGCCGGACGAAGCTGTTGCAGGACGCCGCGGCTAACGGTTGCCAGACCATCGAGGGCCTGGAGATGTTCCTCAACCAGGCGGTCGCGCAGTTCGAGCTGTGGACCGGCCGGCCGGCGCCGGTGGAGGTGATGCGGTCGGTGTTGGAATCGAGGTTCTCCTGATGGCCTCGCCCGCCATTCCGCCTCCGGACATGACCCCTGACGCCTCACGCTTCATGCTTCACGTGTTGTCATGAACATCGTCCTCATCGGCTACCGCGGCACCGGCAAGAGTTCCGTCGCCAAGATTCTGGGTGCGCGGCTGCAGCGGCTCGTCGTCTCCACCGACGAAGAAATCGTCCGCCGTGCCGGCCGGTCAGTTCCCGAAATCGTCGCGCAACACGGCTGGGACCATTTCCGCGACCTGGAATCCGCCGTCTGCCGCGACGTGGCCGCGCGCGACGGCCTGGTGATCGACACGGGCGGGGGGGCCATTCTGCGTCCCGAGAACGTCGCAGCTCTGAAAGCCGGCGGGAAGCTGTTCTGGCTGACGGCCGAGGTGGCGACGATCGCCGCGCGGATCGGCGGTGACACGCAACGGCCGTCCCTCACCGGCACCAAATCCTTCGTCGAGGAAATCGCCGACGTCCTCGACGAACGGCGGCCCCAATATGCGGCGGCGGCCGACGTCGTCATCGCCACCGACGGCCGGTCCCTCGCCGAAATCGCCGACGCGATTCTCGCCGCGCGCTGAACGGCCGTTGCCTTGCATCGCTCTATCTCCCATGCTAAGGTGATTTCGCCATTCATCGCTACGGGGCCCAGTGATGGAGAGCTGGACGGAGCGGCCCTGAATCGATGTTGCCTTGCGGGCGGAAGCTGGCCGGAAAGCTGAGTGATCTGATGGTGCCGGGACTCGTGCCCTCCGTCGACTCTCCTGCTCCCCTCCGTTCCCTCTGGGCAAGACAGCGTCAACCACAGTAAGGAGGTAACCGTGGGTACCAAACTGTACGTTGGCAGCCTTCCCTATTCCACCACCGAGCAGCAGTTGCAGGAACTGTTCGCCCAGCACGGAACGGTGCAATCGGCGAAAATCATCACCGACCGTTATACCGGACAGTCGCGCGGCTTCGGCTTCGTGGAAATGGCGACCGGCGAAGAAGCGCAGAAGGCCATCACCGCCTTGAACGGGGCGCCGATGGGCGGACGCACCCTGGTCGTGAACGAAGCGCGCCCGCAGGAGAAGCGCGGTGGGTTCGGCGGCGGGGGCGGCGACCGGGGCCGGGACCGCTACTAGTTTCCCGCCTCGTCGTAACCCGACCGTTGCGATGAGAAACGGGGAGGACATCGAGGGGGCTGCCCAACGAATGCGCGGCCCCCTCACTGTTTTCGGGTGCGCCCGTAGCTCAGTTGGATAGAGCGTCGGGCTTCGAACCCGCAGGTCGCAGGTTCAAGTCCTGCCGGGCGCACCACGCACATTTGCCCCGTTTCCGCCGCTGTCGCGCTTCTCCCGTCGAGAGGTCTCGCGCATGCAGTGGATCGCTCCATCCGAGAAAGACGCTGCCACCGACACACTGGAAAAACGCCTCTGGGCCGCCGCCGATCAACTGAGGGCCAACAGCGGCCTGACCTCCGCGCAATACTCCAGCCCCGTCCTTGGCCTCATCTTTCTCCGATTCGTCGACGTTCGGTTTGCAAAAGTACGGGCCGGGCTGGAGAAGATCGCAGCCTCGTCTCGCCGTGGCTCTCGCGTGGACGAACCGGCCGCCTACCATGCAGAAGGGGTGCTCTACCTTACGCCCAACGCCCGCTTCGATAAGCTCCTGCATTTGCCCGAAGGTGCCAATGCCGGCAAGGCGATCAACGAGGCGATGAGGGATATCGAAAAGCACAATTCCCAGCTCGCTGGTGTGCTGCCCAAGACGTACGAAATCTTCACAGGCACGCTGCTGAAAGAACTGCTCAAGCGCGTCTCCGAGATTCACGCCACCATCGACTACGACGCCTTCGGCCGCATCTATGAATACTTCCTCGGCGAATTCGCCAGAACGGAAGGGCAGAAAGGCGGCGAGTTCTATACGCCCTCCAGCATCGTACGCCTGCTGGTCGAAGTCTTGGAGCCCTACCACGGCCGTATTCTCGACCCGGCTTGCGGCTCCGGCGGCATGTTCGTCCAGAGCGCCCGCTTCGTGGCCGAGCATAAGAAGAACCCGTCCTCCGAACTGGCTATCCATGGACAGGAGAAGGTTGCTGCCACCGTCGCCCTCTGCCGTATGAACCTGGCCATGCACGGCCTGGAAGGGGATATCAAAGAAGCTATCACCTACTACGACGACTTGCACAACAGCACCGGGCGGTTCGACTTTGTCCTCACCAATCCACCCTTCAACGTGAACGCAGTGGATAAGGAACGGTTGGAAGCTGAGGTGGGGAAGGGCCGTCGGTATCCCTTCGGCCTGCCGCGCACGGACAACGCCAACTATCTCTGGATTCAACTTTTCTACTCGTCGCTCAGCGGGGACGGTCGTGCCGGCTTTGTCATGGCCAATTCCGCCTCCGACGCCCGCGCCTCCGAGCAAGAGATCCGCAAGCAGCTCATCGAAGCCCGCGCCGTAGATGCCATCGTCGCCGTCGGACCGAACATGTTTTACACGGTCACGCTGCCTTGCACCCTCTGGTTTCTCGACAAGGGGAAGCAGAAGACACCCCGAGCCGACAAGGTGCTCTTTCTGGACGCCAGACACATCTACCGGCAAGTGGATCGAGCGCACCGCGACTGGACTGAAGGCCAGATTGGCTTCTTAGCCAACGTCGTCCGTTTGTATCGAGGCGAGGAACCGGACTTCACCCTTGGTGGGGTGGAAACAGAAGCCAAGCTGAAAGAAATCTTCGGCAAAAAACCGAAGTTCAAAGATATTCCCGGCCTCTGCAAGACTGCCACGATCAAGGAGGTCGAAGCGCAAGGATGGAGTCTCAATCCTGGTCGCTACGTCGGCGTGGCTCCCGGCGAAGAAGTGAGCGACGAGGACTTCAAGGAACAACTCGAAACCCTCAACGAAGAACTTGAAACGCTGAACGCTCAGGCTCGCGAGTTGGAACAAACAATCGCTGGCAATGTAGCTAACCTGCTGGACAGATAACGCGTGTATCCAACTGTCAGGATCGCCGACATTGCGGAGGTCAAGGGTGGCAAGCGCATGCCCGCCAACTCTGAACTTGTTGCGACTCCCTCATTACATCCTTACATTCGCGGTCGAGATATTCGAGATGGGAGGATCACATTCGATGACCCGGTCTACGTGCGTGATGAAGACTTTACCCGAATAAGTCGCTATACGGTGAGTGCGGGCGATGTATGCATAACCATTGTTGGCAACATAGGCGATGTCGGAATTGCCCCTCCATTCCTGCACGGAGCTAATCTGACCGAAAACGCGGTAAAGCTTGTGAACTTGAACTCGAATATTGATCGACGGTTCTTAACTTACGCACTACTTTCACCTGACGTGCAAGCTCAGATGAAGCTTTCGGCAGCTGGCGCTGCGCAGCCAAAGCTCGGAATCTACAAGGTTAATGAAGTTCGAATTGCGGTGCCCCCGCTTTCCATTCAGCAACGTGTTACTTGTATCCTATCGGCCTACGACGATCTGATCGAAAACAACCAGCGGCGCATCAAGATTCTGGAAGAGATGGCCCGCTCCCTCTACCGCGAGTGGTTTGTCCACTTCCGCTTTCCCGGCCACAACAAAGTCAAAATGGTTCCCTGCTCTTTAGGCCCAATCCCCCAAGGCTGGGAGGTGAAGAGGCTTGGGGAGATTGCAGAGGACATGCGCCGCAACGTACCGAAAGGCCAACTCGAACAACCACAGCCTTATGTTGGCCTTGAACACATTCCGCGCCGATCACTCGCACTCGATGTTTGGGAAATGACAACCGACCTTGGTTCGAACAAGCTGGAGTTCAAGAAAGGCGAAGTTCTGTTCGGCAAGATCAGGCCCTACTTCCACAAGGTCAGCGTTGCACCGTTCGATGGCTTATGTTCGGCTGACACTATCGTCATCCGTGCCCGCCGCCCAGAGCACTACGCCACCGTAGTGGCCTGTATCTCAAGCGATGCGTTTGTTGCTGAGGCCAGTGCGACTGCCAACGGTGCAAAGATGCCTCGTGCGAACTGGGATGTATTGGAGAAGTATCCAGTCGTTGTCCCAAGCAGCAAGGTCGTTGTCAAATTCTCGGCACTGATGACTGATATCATCGCCCAGCAACAGGCGCTCATCTTCCAAATTCAGAACCTCCGCCGCACCCGCGACCTGTTGTTGCCGCGGCTGCTGTCCGGGCAAGTCCCGCTCACCGATCGAGTGGCCTGAGTCAATGTGCCGTGCGCTTGCCTTTGCTCATAACTTTGAGTAAATTATCTCAACGTATTGAGTAAATTGTAGACCATGTACACCCGCCCTCACAGTGCCGTGCTCGCTCGTCGGCTGGCCGAGCGCCGCCGCTTCATCCAGGTGGTGGCCGGGCCACGCCAGGTCGGCAAGACCACGCTCGTGCGTCAGGTGGCCGAGGCGTCCGGCCTTGATGTCCGCTATGCGAGTGCCGACGAGCCGACGCTGCGCGGCGGCGAATGGATCGCGCAGCAATGGGAGGCGGCGCGCCTGGCGGCCCGGGAGGCGGGCCGGCGCGGCGCGCTGCTCGTGCTCGATGAAATCCAGAAAATCTCCGGCTGGTCCGAGGCGGTGAAGCGTCTGTGGGACGCCGACAGTGCCACCGGTGTCCCGCTCAAAGTCGTCCTGCTCGGCTCGGCGCCCCTCCTCATCCAGCGGGGGCTCACCGAGAGCCTGGCCGGCCGCTTCGAAGTGCTGCGCCTGCCGCACTGGTCCTACGCCGAGATGCGCGCATCGTTCGGCTGGACGCTCGACCGATTCCTCTTCTACGGCGGCTATCCGGGCGCGGCGGCGCTGGCGGACGAGCCGGACCGCTGGGCCCGCTACGTCAAGGATGCGCTGATCGAGACCACCATTTCGCGCGACGTGTTGCTGCTGACGCGCGTGGACAAGCCGGCGCTGCTGCGACGGCTGTTCGAGTTGGGCTGCGCCTATTCGGGCCAAGTGCTGTCGTATCAGAAAATGCTCGGCCAGTTGCAGGAGGCCGGCAACACTACCACGCTCGCGCACTATCTGGACCTGCTTGCCGGCGCGGGCATGGTCGTCGGCCTCCAGAAATTCGCCGGCGGGACGGCGCGCCAGCGCGGCTCCAGCCCCAAGTTGCAGGTGCTCAACAGCGCGCTCCTGGGCGCCCAGTCCGGTCTGGCGTTGGAACAGGCGCGCGCCGACGCGGCCTTGTGGGGGAGGGTCGTCGAGTCGGCGGTCGGCGCGCACCTGGCCAATGCCGCTGCGGCCGGCGTCTGCGAGCTGTTCTACTGGCGCGACCGCAACCGCGAGGTGGATTTCATCGTGCGCGTTGGGCGGGCCGTGACCGCCATCGAAGTGAAAAGCGGCCGCGTTCGTGACGCCCTGCCCGGCATGGAGGCATTTGTCGGCGCGTTCAAGCCCGCCCGCACGTTGCTGGTCGGCGGCGACGGCCTCGCCGTGGAAGAGTTTCTGGCCAAGCCGGTTGAGCATTGGGTCAAGGCCAAGCCATGAGCGGACAGGCTTACAGCGAAGACCAGCTCGTCGAACAGCCCGCCATCCGACTGTTTGCCGAGTTGGGCTGGCAGACGGTGTCGGCGATGGAGGAGGTCTTCGGCGTCGGTGGCACGCTTGGGCGTGAAACGAAGGGCGAGGCGGTGTTGGTGTCCCGCCTTCGTGCCGCACTGGAGCAACTGAATCCCACCTTCCCGCCGGACGCCATTGCTTCGGCCATTGAGCAACTTTCTCGCGACCGTTCGGCAATGAGCCTGGCGGCGGCGAATCGCGAGGTCTATGGACTGCTGAAAGAGGGCATTCCGGTTTCCGTTCCAGATAAAGGCGGCGGGCAGAAGATCGAACGGGTGCGGGTGATGGACTGGGACCATCCAGCGAACAACGATTTTCTCCTCGTCAGCCAGTTCGGCGTCACCGGCCCCCTCTACACCTGCCGTCCGGATTTGGTCGGCTTCGTGAACGGTCTGCCGCTCGTCGTCATCGAACTCAAGAAGCCCGGCGTTCCTGCCAAACAGGCCTTTGATGACAACCTCACCAGTTATGTGCATCCCCAAAACGGCATCCCCCAGTTGTTCTGGTTCAACGGGCTCCTGATTGCCTCCAACGGAACGGAAAGCCGGGTCGGGTCGCTGACGGCCGATTGGGGCCGCTTTTTTGAATGGAAACGGATCGAGCGGGAAGATGAGCCGCGCCGGGTCTCCCTTGAAGTGATGCTGCGCGGAACCTGCGAGCCCTCGCGCCTGCTCGATCTTGTCGAAAACTTCACGCTCTTTTCCGAACACAAAGCCGGGCTGGTCAAAGTGCTCGGACAAAATCACCAGTTTCTTGGGGTGAACAATGCTATTGCGGCCACGCTTGCCGCCCGGAAGCAGGGCCACGGGCGGGGCGGTGTGTTTTGGCAAACACAGGGTTCGGGCAAGAGCCTCGCGATGGTGTTCTATGCGCAGAAGATTCTGCGCAAGGTCCCTGGGAATTGGACCTTTGTGGTGGTGACGGACCGTGTCGAGCTGGATGACCAAATTGCCAAGACGTTCAAGGCATGCGGAGCGGTCAGTGAGACAGAGAGCAACCTGTGCCATGCGCAGAGTGGGGGCGAGCTGCGGCGCTTGCTCGGCGAGAATCATCGCTATGTCTTCACGCTCATTCACAAGTTTCAAACCCCCGAGATGCTCTGCGACCGTCCGGATGTAATCGTGCTGACGGACGAAGCGCACCGGACTCAGTACGATACGCTGGCGCTCAACATGCGCTCCGCGCTCCCGCGCGCCCTCTTTCTCGCCTTCACCGGCACGCCGTTGATTGCAACAGAAGAACGGACCCGCGAGGTGTTCGGCGACTATGTCTCGATCTATGATTTCCAACAGTCTGTGGAGGACCGCGCGACCGTCCCGTTGTTCTATGAAAATCGGACGCCCGAACTGCGGTTGGAGAATCCAAGCCTCAATGAGGACATCTATAACCTAATCGAAGCAGCCGAGCTGGACGAGGAACAAGAAAAACGCCTGGAGCGTGAACTCGGCCGGCAGTATCACTTGCTCACGCGCGACGATCGCTTGGAGGCGATCGCCAAGGACATTGTTCAACACTTCCTCGGGCGTGGGTTCCAAGGCAAGGCCATGGTGATCTCGATCGATAAGGCCACGGCGCTCCGGATGCACGACAAGGTGAGGACCCATTGGCAGACTGAACAGAAGCGGGTCGAACAGGAGTTGGCCAAGTTGCCCGCCTATGGGCAGAAGTCCGATCCCGACAGACTGCGCGAACTCAACCGACGGCTCGACGTGCTTCGGGGTACAGACATGGCAGTGATTGTCTCGCCCGGCCAGAATGAGATTGAACAGATGAAGCAGCGGGGCCTCGACATCGTGCCGCATCGTAAGCGGATGAACGACGAGGCCCTCGACGAGAAATTCAAAGACCCGGAGGACCCGCTTGGTCTGGTGTTCGTCTGCGCGATGTGGCTGACGGGGTTCGATGCGCCGAGTTGTTCGACGATCTACCTCGACAAGCCGATGCGGAATCACACGCTGATGCAGACGATCGCTCGGGCCAACCGCGTGTTTCCCGGCAAGCACAGCGGCTTGATCGTGGACTATGCGAATGTCTTCGCCTCGTTGGAGCAAGCCCTGGCGATCTATGGCAAAGGCCGGGGTGGGGAGCATCCTGTCCGCGACAAGCAGAAGCTCGTTGATGAATTGCGAAAAGCTCTGATCGAAATTGTGGCGTTCTGTTCCAGTCACGGTGTCAACATCGTCGAGATCGAGCATGCGGCCGCCGGAAGCCTGGATCGGTTGACCAAAATTGCCGAAGCCGTGGAGCGCCTCATCTCTCCTGATCCGGTCCGGAAAGACTATTTGGCGCAGGAGCGCTGGGTGCGGACGTTGTTTCAGGCGGTGAAGCCAGATACGGCCGTGCTGGAGTTCTCCGCGCGCGTGGCCTGTCTGATCCTCATCGCGGAAGCCATACGGGAACGGACCGGCATGGGTCCTGCGGATATCTCCGGGGTGATGGCTGATATCAATCAGCTTCTCGATCAATCTATTGCCGCCGATGGGTTCGTGATCGCCGAACGTGAGAAGGGCTACGGGGTGATTGACCTGACCAAGATCGACTTCGAGGCCCTGGCGAAACGGTTCGGAAAATCCAAGACGAAGAATATTGAACTGGAGCAGTTGAAGGCTGCCATCCGTGCCCATCTCGACAAGCTGATCCGGCTGAACCGGACGCGGGCCGATTACCTTGCGAAGTTTGAGGAGTTGATCGAGTCCTACAATGCCGGCAGCCGGAATATCGAGGAGCTCTTTGCGGAACTGCTCGCCCTAAGCCGTGCTCTCAGCAAGGAGCAGCAGCGGCATGTGCGGGAAGGACTCTCCGAAGAGGAGTTGGTGATTTTCGACATTCTGACCCGCCCAGCTCCTGAACTCAGCCCGGAGGAGCGGAACGAGGTCAAGAAGGTCGCTCATGCGCTGCTTGAGAAATTGAAGCAACTCCTGGTTTTGGACTGGCGGCAGAAATCCGTTGCCCGATCGCAGGTCAAGCTTGCCATCGAAGAGGTCTTGGATCAGGGTCTCCCGCGCGCCTATGCCCCGGACCTCTACAAGCAGAAATGCTCGGCGGTATTCGAGCATTTCTATGAAACCTATGGAGACAAAGGAGCCAGCATTTATCAGGCGGCGGGCTAGAGGGGCGCCCATTCTTGACAAGACTTCCGGGGGCCAGTAGTCTCCCTTTACATCTTCATTCCCGCGGGCCGGCACGAGGACCGCACGGCCCGCGAGAGAGGTACTTGTCGCTGATGCGTTGCTCGACCCACACCAGACTTCTCATCCTTGTCCTGCCGGTCATTCTGGCCCTCTCCGCCTGCAGCTATCAGCACCGCTGGGCGGCCGTAGATGGGGATACGAAGGAACTGTCGGCGCAGTTGGATGCAGGATTGGACGTGAACACCAGGACGCCGGTCCTCCGCACCCATCTCTTGGCCCTGGCGGCGGCGCACGGCCATGTCGAGACGGTCAAATTACTGCTGGACCGGGGAGCCGACATCAACGCGGCCGATGCGACGGGCTGGACGGCGCTGCACGGCGCGGCCTATTTCGGTTCCGCCGAGATCATCCAACTCCTGTTGGACCGCGGAGCGCGGATCCCGGAATCGAACTGGTACACCCCCACATTGCTCCACCTGGCGGAAAGCCGTGGCAGCCAGTCGGCTATCGATTTGCTCCAGCGCGTGGAGCCGAAACCGCCCTCGGCCGCCGCGCAGCGGTGAGCCCTTGTCCATGACGACCGACCAGGCGGGATCGACGATGACCTCCCCCGACCGATTTTACCGAAGGAGTGCGCCATGCTGACCCTCGCCCTGCTTGCCGCCACGCTCTACGTCTGTCCGGGCGAGGTCTTTTCGGACGTGCCCAAGGAAGGCTGCAAGCCCTTCCATCAATCCGAGAAGGAGGGATTCAGCACGATCCAGCAAGCCCCGCACGAGACGTCTCACGTCCCGAGCGCCCCGGCGCCGGCGGAATCGATGTCGGCGCCCATTCCGGCACCGGCCGCACCGTCGACGCCGTCGGGCAACTCGGAAATTTGCGCCATGTACAGCGAGTACCTCCATCTGACGCAGAAGGTGACGGGCGGGCAGATGGGCAACTCGCCCGAGGACGTGAACCGCTACGAGCAGCTCCGCAACATCTTCGGCGTGAACGCCCGGCCGAACTGTCCTTAGCCCTTCGTACCCCGCTCATGAATCGCTCCGATCCTTCCGCCGTGTCGCTTCCGCCCGGTCCCCACAGTCCGGCCCAAGCGGCCGACGCGCTCCTGCACGCAATATCCTGCGACGTCCCGCCGGCCCTGTTGGAGGAATACGGCCTCGCCGGCGCACCGGAGCAGGCCCAACGGATCGCGCGCGAAGTCCTCTCGCTGAATTTATTTTGGCTCGCACAGGCCTTCGAGGCGCACATGCCGGCCGAGACGGACCAAACACGGCTGTGGGAGGCGTTGAAGCCGCGCATTGCAGCGGCCTGGACATCCCAATGGCGGCTGCCCGCAGCGGACGTCTCGGCCTATTGGGAGGAAGCCGAAGCGCGACGGGCGGCCTACGACCGGATCGTCCGGGAGGGCGGCGAACCCATGTCGGTGTTCGGGGAAACGGCGGACATTTTGGAGGCCGATTGGGTGGTGCGCGGCGAAGACCGGCAGAAACTCCTGGCCTTTTTGCTCGACACCGTGCCGGTGGACGAGATCGGCGACGCGGTGGAAGGGCTCGATCTGGCGCCGGGCTGAGCCGGCGCCTCCTCACAAATAGCGGTGCGCCGCGGCGCGGCCCTGCGCGTCGAATTCGTACAACAGCGGGGCGCCGGTGGGGATGTTCAGCTCCAGCACCTGCTCCTTGGTCAACTGATCCAGGGTCATCACCAGCGCGCGCAAGCTGTTGCCGTGCGCGGCGACGATGATCGTCTTGCCCGCCAGCAGCTCCGGCTTGATCCGCGTCTCGTAGTAGGGGAGCACGCGCTCCGCCGTGTCTTTGAGGCTCTCGCCGCCCGGCGGCCGGACATCGTAGGACCGCCGCCAAATCTTCACCTGCTGGTCGCCGTACTTCTGCGCCGTCTCGGCCTTGTTCAAGCCCTGCAACTCGCCGTACATCCGTTCGTTCAAGGCTTGGTCCCGCTCGGTCGGCACGTCCGGCTGGCCGATGACTTCCAGCACCAGGCGCAAGGTGTCGATCGCCCGCTTCAGGACCGAGGTGTAGGCCCGGTCGAAGCGGAATCCCTTCAGCTTCTCGCCCGCCGCGCGGGCTTCCTGTTCGCCCTTGGGCGACAGCGGCACGTCCACCCAGCCGGTGAACCGGTTCTCCAGATTCCACTGCGATTCTCCGTGGCGCAACAAGATCAATCGACTCATAGTGTGATTCCTTTGTTGTCTCGTGAGGGTGAGGGCTCTTGTCAGCTCGAGCCGGTGGCCCCGCAGAGCTGGTTGGACGAGGGGACCTGGGCCAACGACGCGGAGACGGACGATTGGGCCGAGGGCGATCCGGCGAAATGGAACAGATCTTCGAGGGTGTTGGCGCTGCTCTGGCGGGCGCTCAAGCTCGCGCCGCCCGCGAATCGCTTCAAGATGAATTTCAACAGGGACGTATGATCCACCGGCACGTGAGACACGTAGGACGCCTTGGCGAAGGGCGACACCACCACAAAGGGAGAGCGAAACCCCAGTTGGTTGAATGCCGCACAGCTCCCGGTAGGTTGAAAATTCCCCGATTGCAGAGGCGAGGCGGTGCAGATCTCCTGCGCTTCTTGGAGCGAACTCGCGCAACTCAAGCCCTGCCCCGGCGTGGAATTGACGCTGTCCCCGCAGAGACCCGGATCATAGATGTCCGGCTTGACCGCCGGCGGCGGGACGACATGGTCGTAGAACCCGCCGTGCTCGTCGTAGGTCAGAAAGAGCACCGAGTCGGACCAGTTGGAGCTGTTGCGCAAGGCGGTTATGATTCCCGCCACCTGATTCTGCGCCAGCCGGACGTCGCTGGTATCGGTCGACGTGGAGGCCGGATGTTCGAGATAGGTCAGGTCCAGAAAGGCGACTTGGGGGAGGTTGCCCGCCGCCGCGTCGGTGGCGAATCGGGTCAACGGCACGTAATTCGGCGACGTGGGACGGAACAACGTCGCGATCGGCAAGGGATTGGGCACCAGGCTCGCTTGCGGCGACTGGGCATCGAAGTAATATTTCCACGTGACGCTGTTGGCGTCGAGTTGGTCGAAGACCGTCCCGTTCACCGGTTTCCAGCCGTTCGCCGGCGGCGGCTCTCCCGTCAGCATGTGCCCGAACGAGGTGCCGGCCATCAGGTACATCCGATTGCCCTGGGTCTCGCCCAGGAAGGACGCGAAGGCTCGATCGCTCACGGCGAACGTTTGCGCCAGCGCATAATAGTAGGGCAGATCGTTGGCCGTGAAATAGCTCATGACTTGCTGGGCGTTCGCCAAGGTGCCGCTGCTGTGGACCACGACGGTGTCCTGCACGAAGCCGTCGGCGCTCCCGCCGAGCGAGGCGAGCGAATTGTTGGGATTCGTCCCGTTCGCTTGATAGTGGACATCGGGCCAGCCATGGTGCGGATTGAGGGTGCAGAACCCGCCTTGGTGCTGCACCGTGACGCGCGTCCCCTGCGACGGCCCGCTCAGGACCGAATTGCTGTTGGAACAGTTCAAGGCGTTCGCGCAGGTCAACCCATCCACGCATTTGTGGTCCTCGGGATCGCAAGGGCCGCCCGCCGTGGCAGGCGGATGGTAGGGGCTGCCGCTGACATAGGGCAAGACCCCGAAGTAATGGTCGAAGGACCGGTTCTCCTGCATGAGCACCACGATATGGCCGACTTTGAAGATGCCGGTCTGCGTGCTGTCGACGTTGTTCGGTTGGACCTGCGCGCTCAACTGTCCCGCCGTCTGCCCCGTGCCGAGATTCGACAGGATCGCCGCCAGCGAGAGCGTCGTCGTGCTCCCGCCGCCCAACTGCACCGTCAGCGGCTGATTGCCCTGTATCGCCTGCAGATTGGTGAGCAACTGGGCCGTGGTGATCGCCGTCGTCAGTCCGCTGACCTCTGCGCCGAGCCGCCGCCCGTCCGCGATATTGCGCGCCAGTTGTCGGACCGCGGCATCGACATTATTGACGCCGGTCTGGGCCGCGACGGCCAGCACGAATCCGAGGACCTGTCCTCCATTGGCATCGCTCGAATCATTCAGGGAGATCGAGGTGATGCTGCCTCGGTAGGACGACCCGATGATGGCCTGGGCGACATTGCTGTTTTCATTGGCCACGATCGAAGCGGTAATAGGATGAGACGGGTTCGACGACTGGAGATCGGCGATGATCTGGGCGGCGATGCTCGTCGCCACGTTGACTTGGACGGTATTGGGCCCGACCGAGGCATCGAACACGGCCCGCAAGGGCCTGGCGGACGATTGGCTGCCGGTCGCGCCGGTAAACTCGTCGCGGAAGGCGCCGGATACGGAAAGATAGGTCGGCCCCGTCCAGGAAACCCGGACGGAAAAGGACCCGGCGCTGTCGGTGACGGTCGTCGATACGGTCTGGTTCGGCGCGGCGATTTGCGTCAGCGTCACCGTGGCACCGGATAAAAAGGGGCCTTTGAGGGCCTGGCCGGACACGACCACCGGAGTGGACCCGCTCGGGGCCGAGCCCAACTGACAACTGACGTAGATGGCGAGGCCGCACGTCAGTGCGAAGACAAGACCAACACCTTGGGGGGACATACGGACCATCGACGTCTCGGGGAGTCCTCGAAGAACCGCCGTCTTGTAGCCAGTTTCCTTTCGTCCTGTCAACGCTCGGTCGCCCGCGCGTCGGACCTTGCGTTCGACCGGTACGAACGTACCTTGCATTCATGGGAGGTGACGGCTACCATGCCCGCGGCCACAAGCCATGCGGCCACCGCCGCCTTGGCAACGTCCATCGAGTACGGAGCCCCTCGCATGCCGCCCGATGCCCTTTCGCCCGACGATGCCTGGGCCGACCTTCGGCGCTGGTGGGAGGCAATGGGTGGCAAGCTGGGCGTGCCCGATCGCGTCGCCGCCTTTTTCACCAACGTCTTGGGGCCAAGCCGCTTGTTGGATCGGGTCCATCGGCTGGGCGGCGACGTCCATTACCTCCTCTTCGTCCTCATTCGTTATTGGATTCCACCGGTACTCCCGCCGCCGGGCCGGGAGCGCAACGCCAAACACGACCCCGATTATTGGCTGGAGTCCGAGCAGATTCTCAAAGCGGCCGTAGCCCGCTTGCGCGAACTCAAGCCCCTGATCGAACTGTTGACCTCGCCCAATCCCCTGGCCGACCAGCCGAAGGCGACCGGCCCGTCCGACAAGCCGGTCGTGGAAGTCGAACTGGCCCGCATGCTGGAAGGTATCGCGGAAGTGGCGGGGAGCTACGGCGGACCGGATTACACCTCCGTCGTCAAGCAGTTCGACCCGGTGCCTTTGCGGCAGACACAGCCCTTCAAACACAACAAGAAACATAGTCAGGAGCTGTGGGTCGTGTTCCTCCTGCGCGAACATTTCCGGACGTTGGGATTGGGGAAAGACCGGTACTGGCCCTTGATCGCCGAGCTGGCCGCCGCGGCGGGGATCGTGCAGCCGTCCGGTCTGGCCTACCAGCCGGACGAACTCAAGTCCTGGTGGCAGAAAAATTGGCCCAGGACTTACACGGTGCTGGAACAGCAGGGCTCGACGCCCGAACTGACCGGCGCCGCCTACCAACAAGACTTCGCCTGGTTTCAAGCCTGGCTGGCGTGGCAGATGGCCAAGACGGAGTGAGCCGTCACGCGCCGTCGCGGCTCGGCGCAGGAGCAACCTTCCGGGGTTGCAGTGGGTTGCCGTCCGGCGGCCCCTCTTGAATCGCCTTAACCAAGAGGCCCAGCATGAGCAGGTGCAGGACGACGCCCACGCCGATGACGTAGGGCTGGACGCCGCCTTCGTCCTTGAGCGCAAGGTCCAGCTCCTGCCGATCGGCTCCCGCCCGCTGCGTGATGCCGGCCAACTGCTCCTTGATGTGCCAGAAGTAAATGTAGTTGGCGCTGACGCCGGCGATGATGCGCCAGACGATGCCCACCGTGAAATCCCCCGTGAAGTAGGCGGAGAGAACCGGCCCCAGCGCGTAGACCAGGGCATAGAGATACATCTTGCGGTAGAGAAACCAGAGGAAGGGATCGAACAGAAAGGCCGGCCAATGCCAGGTAACGGCATACCGCGGCATGGGGCCCGGTGAGCCCGAGAACTTCTTGAACTGTTCCAGGTACCGGTCGGCATTGGGCCCGATAAAGGCGCGCCAGAGCCGGGCCTCGTCGAGCGGCTCGGAATCGGGCGGCGCCTCGGATGCCGCCGCCGCGTGAGCGTCCGAGGGAGCGGCCTGCGGTTCCTCCGACGACGTTTCGGCCGGCGCAAAGGGCGTCCCGCATCGCAGGCAAAAGTTCGCGTCGTCTTGGTTCTGCTGGGCGCAGGACGTGCAGGGTTTCATGGGCGGTGCTTATAACACTGTTCCTCCCGCCTCACAAGGGAAGCCTCGGCGCGAACCGGCAAATTCCCCAATAGAAAGAAGGAGATGCGGCATCCGGCACGCAAGACGGGCGGTTGCACCCCCCGGAGACGCTGTGCTAGCCTGTGTACCTTTTCAGCGAGGAGTGCCATGCCGAGCGAAGATGTGCGCCAAGACGCCGACCGTGTATTGATGAACACCTATGCGCGGTGGCCGGTGGCCATCGCCAGGGGGCGGGGCTGCAAGGTCTACGATTTCGAAGGCCGCGAGTACGTCGACTTCGTCGGGGGTATCGCCGTGAACGTGCTCGGCCATTGCCATCCGGACTTGGTCGCGGCGATCCAGAAGCAGGCCCAGCAACTGCTGCACACGTCGAATCTCTATTACACGGAGCCGCAGGTCCGCCTGGCCAAGGCCCTCGTGGAGCATTCGTTCGCCGACCGCGTCTTTTTCTGCAACAGCGGCGCCGAAGCGAACGAAGCGGCCATCAAGCTGGCGCGCCGCTACGCCCATCGGAAGTACGGGGCGGGCCGCTTCGAGATCGTCACGATGCAGCAGTCGTTCCACGGGCGGACAATGGCGACCCTCACGGCGACCGGCCAGGAGAAGGTCCAGAAGGGCTACGAGCCCTTGCTGCCGGGGTTCGTGTACGTGCCGTTCAACGATTTGGCCGCGGTGGAACGGGCCGTCGGTCCCGCGACCGCCGCCGTGCTGCTCGAACCGGTCCAAGGGGAAGGGGGCGTGCGCGTCGCCGACCGCGAGTACCTCAAGGGTCTGCGCGACCTCTGCCGCAGCCGCGACATTCTGCTCATGTTCGACGAAGTGCAAACCGGCATGGGCCGGACCGGCACCCTCTTCGCCTACCAACAATTGGGCGTGGAGCCGGACGTGATGACGCTGGCCAAGGGCTTGGGCGGCGGTCTGCCGATCGGCGCCTGCCTCGCCACGGAATCGGTCGCCGCCGCGTTCGATCCGGGCTCGCATGCCTCCACCTTCGGCGGAAATCCCCTGGCCTGCGCGGCCGGGGCGGCCGTCCTCCACGTCTTGCTCGACGGTAAGGTCCTGGACCATGGGCGCCAGATGGGCGAGTACCTGGCGAAGGGCCTCAAGGAACTCCAGGACCAATTGCCGGTCGTCAAGGAGGCCCGCGGCCTCGGCCTGCTCCAGGGGCTGGAACTCACGATCGAGGCCAAACCGGTCGTCACGGACTGTCTGGCCCGCGGATTTCTCATCAACAGCACGGTGGACCGGGTCCTGCGGTTCGTGCCGCCCCTCATCGTGACCGCGCGGGAGATCGACCGGTTGATGGAAATCCTGTGGACGATCCTCAGCAAGCGCGTCTAAGCCGGGCCATGCGCACCGCGAAAGACTTGCTCACCATCCGGGACCTGCCAGCGGCTTGCGTCGCCGGCCTGCTGAAGCAGGCCGCCCGGCTCAAAAGCCTCCAGCGCCGCCGGACGCTCTACCAGCCGCTCCGCGGCAAAACGCTCGGCTTGCTGTTCGAAAAACCGTCCACCCGGACGAGGGTGTCCTTCGAGGCCGGCATCTCGCAGCTCGGGGGCCGCTCGCTGTTCTTGTCGGCAGGGGACATCCAGCTCTCCCGCGGCGAAACGATCGCCGACACGGCGCGCGTGCTCTCGCGCTACCTGGACGGGCTGGTCGTGCGGACTTTCGCGCATGCGACGGTGGAGGAATGGGCGCGCGAAGCGACGATCCCAGTGATCAACGGCTTGACCGACTGGTGCCACCCCTGCCAGGCCCTCTCGGACCTCCTGACCATCAAGGAGCGCAAGGGCCGGCTCGCAGGCATCAAGCTCGCCTACATCGGCGACGGCAACAACGTAGCCAATTCGCTGATCGAGGCGGCGGTCAAGACGGGCATGGCGATCAGCGTCGCGACGCCGGCCGGGTACGAACCGGACCGCGCGATCGTGGAGCAGGCCCGACGGGACGCCGCGGCCACCGGGGCGACCGTCGAGCTGACGCAAGACCCGCACATGGCGGCCAAGGGGGCCGACGCGCTGTACACCGACGTCTGGGTCAGCATGGGGCAAGAGGCCGAGGCGGCCCCTCGGCTCGCGGCGCTGGCGCCCTACCAAGTGAACGAACGGCTGCTGGCCGGCGCGAAGCCCGATGCGATCGTGCTGCACTGTTTGCCGGCGCACCGGGGCCAGGAGATCACGGCCGGCGTCATGGACGGCCCCCATTCGGCGGTCTTCGACCAGGCGGAGAACCGCCTGCACATGCAGAAAGCCATTCTGGTCGAGTGGTTGACGGCGGCGCGCAAGCCCTCCATGCCCTCGAAAACGCGGAGATGACATGAAACCTTCGACGATCAAGAAAGTCGTGCTGGCCTACTCGGGCGGCCTAGACACGTCCGTCATTCTGAAATGGTTGATCGAAACCTACGGCTGCGAGGTCGTCGCCTTCTGCGCCGACCTGGGCCAGGGGGAAGACCTGAAAGCGATCAAAGCCAAGGCTCTTAAGGTGGGGGCCTCCAAGGCCTACGTGGAGGACCTGCGCGAAGTCTTCGTGAAAGACCACATCTTTCCGATGCTCCGCGCCAACGCGGTCTACGAAGGCACCTACCTGCTCGGCACGTCGATCGCCCGGCCGCTGATCGCGCGGCGGCAGATCGAGGTGGCGCAGAAAGAAGGGGCCGACGCCGTGTCGCACGGCGCCACCGGCAAGGGCAACGACCAGGTCCGCTTCGAAGTGACCTACCTGGCCCTCGCCCCGAAGATCCGCATCATCGCACCGTGGCGGGACTGGACCTTCCGCTCGCGCCGCGAACTCATCGAATATGCCTCGACGCACGGCATTCCCGTCACGGCGACCAAGGCCAAGCCCTACAGCATGGACTTGAATCTGTTCCACATCAGCTACGAGGGCGGCATTTTGGAAGACCCCTGGGAATCCCCGCCGGACGAAATTTTCCAGATGACCGTGTCGCCGGAAAAAGCCCCGGACAAGCCGCGCTACGTCGAGATCGACTACGAAGGCGGCGATCCCGTGGCGGTGGACGGGAAGCGCATGAGTCCGGCGACCTTGCTGGCTCACTTGAACCGGCTCGGCGGCGAACACGGCATCGGCCGCGTGGACCTGGTCGAGAACCGCTACGTCGGCATGAAGTCGCGCGGGGTGTACGAAACGCCGGGGGGGACGATCCTGCATGTCGCCCACCGCGGCCTCGAATCGCTCACGTTGGACCGCGAGGTGCTCCACCTGCGCGACAGCCTCATTGCGCGCTATGCCGAGCTGATCTACTACGGCTATTGGTACGCGCCGGAGCGCGTCATGCTGCAGAAGGCCATGGACGAGGCGCAGGTGGACGTGACCGGCACGGCCCGCGTGAAGTTGTACAAGGGGTCCTGCACCATCGCGGGACGCAAGTCGGACCGTTCGCTCTATCGCCTGGACCTCGCGACGTTCGAAGAAGACGAGGCCTATCGCCAGAAGGACGCCGAGGGCTTCATCCGCCTCAGCGCGCTGCGCCTGGCCATCCGCGCCCAACGGAAGAAGACGAAACGGTGATCGTTCCGTGAAGACGTCACGTACGCCATCGACGGCCAAGTCGAAGGCCGGCAAGCTCTGGGCCGGGCGGTTCCGGGAACGGACCCACGCCCTGGTGGACCGATTCGCGAATTCGCTGCATTTCGACTGCCGGCTCTACGCCCACGACATTCGGGGCAGCCTCGCCCATTGCCGGACGCTGGCCAAGGCGCGGGTCCTCACGCGTGCCGAGGCCGCCACGATCGAGCGCGGCTTGCGCGCGGTCCTGAAAGAACTCGAGACGGGACGCTTTCCCTTCCAGCCGCAGGACGAGGACATCCACATGGCGGTGGAGCGCCGCCTGACCGAACTGATCGGGCCGGCAGGAGGCAAACTGCACACGGGCCGCTCGCGGAACGATCAGGTGGCGACGGATTTGCGCCTCTTCGTCAAGGACGAGCTGGCCGAGCTGGCCGAGGCCGTGCGCCGCTTGCAGCGGGCCCTGCTCGCCCAGGCGCGCGCTCACCGCGACACGGCCATGCCGGGCTATACGCACCTGCAACGCGCGCAACCCGTGCTGCTCGCCCACCATTTTCTGGCCTACGTCGAAATGTTGGAGCGCGACCGCGGCCGCCTGGCCGACGCGCGGGCGCGGGCCGACGTGATGCCCCTGGGCTCCGGCGCGCTGGCCGGCTCGAACTATCCGGTAGACCGCCGCTACGCGGCGAAGCTGCTCGGCTTCGCCCGGGTGAGCGAGAACAGTCTGGACGCCGTCTCGGACCGGGACTTCGTCGTCGAAACGTTGGCCGCCCTGTCCTTGGTCATGGCGCACCTCTCGCGGCTCGGCGAGGAGCTGATCCTCTGGTCGTCGCAGGAGTTCCGCTTCGTCGAGCTGCCGGACGGCTTCTGCACGGGCTCCAGCATGATGCCGCAGAAAAAAAATCCGGACGTGCCCGAATTGGTCCGCGGCAAGACGGGGCGGGTGTTCGGCCATCTGATGGGCCTGCTGACGACGCTCAAGGGCCTGCCGCTCGCCTACAACCGGGACTTGCAGGAGGACAAGGAAGCGTTGTTCGACGCCTTGGACACGGTCCGCGATTCGGTCGAGGTCATGGCGGCGATGTTCCCCGGCTTGACCGTCAACCGCGCCGCGCTCCAGGCCGCGGTCGGCTCGGGCTTCCTCCTGGCGACGGAATTGGCCGACCATCTGGTGACCAAGGGCGTGCCCTTTCGGCAGGCCCATGCCGTCGCGGGGCGCGTCGTGCGGGACTGTCTCGACCGTGGAGTCGATCTGGCGCACGTGACCCTTGCGGACCTGAAACGGCAGTCGCCGGTCTTCGGCCCCGACGCCTTGCGGGTCCTGACCGTGGCCGGCGCGATCGCACGCAAGGGACAGGCCGGCGGCACGGCGCGGAAGCGGGTGGAGGAGCGGATCGCGGCGTGGGAGAAACTGTTGAAATGACCGGCGGGCGGCGTTCCGCTCCGGCCATCGTCCTTGGCCTGCTGTTCAGTGTGGGAGTCATGGGGTGCGGGACGGTGGGGCCGCCGATCCCGCCGGAAGACATCGGATTGGCCAAGCGCCTGGCGGCGGAGCGGGACAAGGCGGCGAAGGCCAAGGAAGCGGCCGACGAAGAGCCGGCGCGCCCGGAGGATCAGCCCGACGACGTCAACCAACCGCTGGTGATCCCGCGGTAAGCGATAATGCAAGACAACCGGTACTAGGAGGACGAAAGAGGATCGACCGATGGAAGATTTCCAATACAAACACGGGGAACTTCACTGCGAGGACGTGGCGCTGGCGCGAATCGCCAAGGAATTCGGCACGCCTTGCTACATCTACAGCCATGCGTCGCTGATCCGGAACTTCCGGGCCTTCGACGGCGCGTTTCAGGGCCTGCCGCACATCGTCGCCTTCGCGATGAAGGCCAATTCCAACATCGGCCTCCTGCGGTTGATGGCGAAGGAAGGCAGCGGGGCGGACATCGTGTCGGGCGGCGAGCTGTTCCGCGCACTGAAGGCGGGCGTGCCACCCTCGAAAATCGTCTTCGCCGGAGTCGGCAAGAACCCGCAGGAGATTCGCGACGCGCTCAAGGCCGATGTCCTGATGTTCAACGTAGAATCCTCCGCCGAGTTGCGCGCCATCGACGCCGTGGCCGCCGAACTGGGCGTCAAGGCGCGTGTGGCCTTGCGGATCAACCCCGACGTCGACCCGAAGACGCATCCGTACATTTCCACGGGGCTCAAAAAGAGCAAATTCGGGATCAGCGCGGACCGGGCGCTGGAGGAATTCAAGCTGGCGTCGTCTTTGACGCACATCGAGGTGGTCGGCGTGCACAAGCACATCGGCTCGCAGCTCACGGACCTCACGCCCTTCGTGGACGCCCTCAAGAAGATTCTCGGCCTGGTCGAGCAATTGAAGGCCCAGGGCATCAACCTCCGCTACATCAACATCGGCGGCGGGCTGGGTATCACCTATGCCGACGAGGTGCCGCCGAAGCCGCACCAGTTGGCCGAAGCGGTCTCGCCGCTGCTCCGCGATCTCAAGTGCATGCTCATCATGGAGCCGGGCCGCTCGATCGTCGGCAACGCCGGCATTCTCCTGACGAAGGTGCTCTACAACAAGGACGGAGAGGCCAAGCGGTTCGTCATCGTGGACGCGGCGATGAACGACCTGATCCGCCCCAGCCTGTACGGGGCCTACCACGACATCCGGCACGTGCGGCAAACCGCGGCCAAGCCGGCGACGGTGGATATCGTCGGCCCGGTGTGCGAATCGGGCGACTTCCTCGCGAAGGACCGGACCATGCCCGAAGCCACGTCCGGCGACCTGCTGGCCGTCATGAGCGCCGGGGCCTACGGGTTCGTCATGTCATCGAACTACAATTCCCGCCCGCGCGTGCCGGAGCTCCTCGTGAAGGGGGGCGAGGTCCACGTGCTGCGGGCCCGCGAGACCTACGACGATCTGATCCGCGGCGAACAGATTCCGGCGTTTCTCCGCTGACGTCACTCCAACTACACGAGGCATCATGCGCACACGGACCAAGACCGGCCGGCCGATTCCCTTCATGAAACTGTCGGGCAGCGGCAACGATTTCATCCTGATCGACAATCGGGACAAGCGGCTCACCCCCGCGCGCGCCTCGGCCCTGGCCGCGAAGGTGTGCGTCCACCGCCTGTCGGTGGGCGGGGACGGCTTGATCCTGATCGAACGGTCGAAGAAGGCCGATTTCCGCTGGCGGCTCTTCAACGCCGACGGGAGCGAGGCGGAATTCAGCGGCAACGGCGCCCGCTGCGCCGTGCGGTTCGCTTATCTCAAAGGCATCGCGCCCAAGAAGATGCGGTTCGAAACCCTGGCCGGTCTCATCGAGGCCGAAATGGTGGCGGCCCGGCGGGGGGCGACGCCCGAAGAGGTGAAGGTCCGCTTTCCCAATCCCACCGGTCTGCGGTTGAACCTCCGGGTGCCCATCGACGGAACGACGCGGGACGCCCATTTTCTCGACACGGGCGTGCCGCACTGCGTCTATGTCGTGGACGACCCCGACCGGGTGGACGTCGTCGGCATCGGCCGGCCGACCCGCTATCACAAATTGTTTCAGCCGGCGGGGACCAACGTGAACTTCATCAAGGTGCTGAGCCCGCACCGCATCCGCATTCGGACCTACGAACGGGGCGTGGAGGACGAAACCCTGGCCTGCGGCACCGGCTCCATCGCGTCGGCCCTGCTCGCCAGCCTGGTGGATACGGTGGCATCGCCCGTGACCCTCGTGCCGCAGAGCGGCTTGGAGCTGACCGTGCATTTCCGGGCCGAGGGGCAGCGCTTCACCGACGTGTACTTGCAGGGAGACGCCCGGGCGGTGTATGAAGGGCGCATCCTGCCCGACGCGTGGAAATAACGACACGATGTTTACCGGCTCCCATGTCGCGATCGTCACGCCGTTCCGCAACGGCACGCTCGATGAGCGCGCGCTCGGCGACCTGATCGAGTTTCAGATCGCCAACGGCACCAACGGCATCGTGCCCTGCGGCACGACCGGCGAATCCGCCACGCTCACGCACGAGGAGCACGACCGGGTCATCGCCTTCACGGTCGAGGCCGTACGGCGCCGCGTGCCGGTTATCGCCGGAACCGGCTCGAACAGCACGGACGAAGCCGTCTCGTTGACCAAACATGCCAAGCAAGCCGGGGCCGACGGGGCCCTGCTGATCACGCCGTATTACAACAAGCCGACGCAGGACGGCCTGTTCCGCCACTACAAGGCGGTGGCGGAGGCCGCCGACATCCCCCTCGTGCTCTACAACATCCCCGGCCGGACCGGCGTGAACATGGCGCCGGCGACCGTGGCCAGGCTGGCGACGATCCGCAACATCGTGGCGATCAAGGAAGGCGCCGGGTCGCTCCCCCAGGTCTCGGAGATCATCCAGGCCTGCGGCGACAAGATGACCGTGCTCGCCGGCGACGACGCGCTGACCCTGCCGATGATGGCCGTGGGCGCCAAAGGGGTCATCACCGTCACCGCCAACATCGCGCCCGCCGACATGTCGGCGATGGTGGCGGCCTATCTGGCCGGGCGGATCGAGGACGCGAAGCGGCTCCATTACAAGCTCTATCCGCTGTTCACCGCGCTCTTTTTCGAGACGAACCCCATCCCGGTGAAGACGGCTTTGGCCGCGATGGGCAAGATCGACGGGGAGCTGCGGCTGCCGCTCAGCCCTATGTCGACCGAGCCGAAAGAAAAGCTTCTGCGCGCGATGAAGGACTACGGCCTGTTATGACCGGAGGACACGGACGATGATCAAGGTGGTGGTGGCCGGCGCGGCGGGGCGGATGGGCGGACGCTTAGTCGCCCTCTTGAAAGAGTCCGCCGCCCTGACCCTGTCCGGCGCCGTCGAGAGCAAAGGCCACGTGGCCGTCGGCGAGGACGCCGGCGACATGGCCGGCTGCGGCCGCATGGGCATTCCGATCCGCGACGATCTCGGCGCCTTGATGGACAAGGGCGAAGTCGTCATCGACTTTTCCATGCCGGTCGCCACGCTGGAGCATCTCCAGATCGTCGCGCGTCACCGCCGGGCCATGGTCATCGGCACCACCGGCTTCACCGCCGCCGAGATTGCTGAACTGCGGGCGCTCGCCAAAACGATTCCCTGCGTCTTTTCGCCCAACATGAGCGTGGGCGTCAACCTGCTGTTCAAGGCCATCGCCGAAATGGCCAAGACCCTCGGCGACGACTACGACATCGAAGTCATCGAAGCCCATCATCGCCTCAAAAAAGACGCGCCGAGCGGCACGGCATTGAAGATGGCCGAAGTGCTGGCCAAGGCCGTCAACCGGGACTTGGACCAGGTCGGTGTCTATGCGCGCAAGGGGCTGATCGGCGAACGGAAACGGGGGGAGATCGGCATCCAGACGATCCGCGCCGGCGACATCGTCGGGGACCATACGGTGCTGTTCGGCGGGATGGGTGAGCGGATCGAGGTGACCCACCGGGTGCAGAGCCGCGACACCTTCGCGCGCGGGGCGCTCCGGGCCGCCCGCTGGGTCGTCAAGCAGCCGCCTGGCCTCTACGACATGATGGATGTCCTGGGCCTCCGGTAGCGCAGCCTCGCGTCTTCTTCTCTCTTCGGCTTCTCAACTTCGACAGCCCTCGCCGGTCCACTCGACTCCGATGATCGTGCCCTCTTTGACGGTGAATCGGACGACGCAGGACAGACTCCTCGGTCCCCCACCGACCAGCACGCCGCCGGTACCGGGACCGGGCGTCACATACATGGCGTGCAGCGACGCGGTCCGCTTGTCGTATTCATAGACCACCGTGTCCCGCCCGCCGGGGAACTGCCGCGACGGACGGCCCCATGCCGCCACGAGCGCCGGCGTGCCGGCGCCCATCCACCGCGTAATCGCGGCCGCATCCCTGTCGGCGGTAACGCAGCCCTGTGCCGACAGACACAGGACGAGTACCAGCCCCCACCATCCTGCCCGGCCACGGGCCTGGCGTTCTATCCTGCTTCGCATCGCGGCACGGGCTCCCCTCGAAGCCGATTCGGCCAGCCGGTGGAAGCGGGAAGGATCCCGCTTCCACCCGGACGGCCTCATACCTTGGGCAAGAGGACGTACATGCCGATCGCGATGACCGGCGCGGCGATGTACATGGCTTTTTTCCCGAAGATGTCGTAGACCCCGTAAATCAGGACCACGGTGATGAACGTATAGTAGATGCTTGCGATTCCCCGATAGCTGCCCCCGGCGCCCTCTGCGAGAGCCACCGCCGGCCCCATGCCTGCGCTCAATCCCGCCAGCACTCCTATCGCACGCCTCATGGCTTTCCTCCTCGGTTCAGGATGAGCCGCCTTTTTCCAAACAATAACGCCTTCGCCGACACAAGGCCGGACGAAGGCGTCCTTACGGGCACGACAGGAGGGGACCGAGCGGAACTGCCCCGAGACGTCAGGCCTACCCCGGTTTCATCGGCCCCTCCGACGACATGAATGGGCGGCAGCTTGCGCCGGACGGTCGAAAAAGTCAACGCCGGGGCTTGCCCCTTGCCGTCCCGCTACCTACTGGCGACCGATCGTGACCGCCTCTTCCGGCAATTCCGAAGTTTCCTTGACAGGCCGTAGGAAGGGACTTAGGCTACCGTCACACCCCACGTGTCGGCACTCACGATCTCGCAAGGAGGATTCATCATGTTCAACAAATTGGCGGCTCCCGCTTGCGTGGCGGCCCTGATCGGGGTGGTAGTTGCACCCTCCCTGGCATGGTCTCAAGAAGCGGACCTGATGCAGGACGTTCAGAAAATGCAGAAGATGCAACAGCAGATGGGGACGATGAAGAGCGCGGCGCCGGCGGCCGCGCAACCTTCGAAGGAAGGGCTGAAGCGGCGCGACATGAAGGGGCAAGCGATGCAGGCGCCAGCCGGCCAGGCGGAAGGCCTGACCCCCGAACAGCAAAAGATGATGGAAGAGATCCAGCAGCAGCTCAACCAAATCAAAGAGAACAAGGCCAAGCAGGACGCGGCGCTTGAACAGATGATGAAGGACGCCTACCGATGACGCCCGCCAGCGGACTTCGCACCAGATGGGTGGCCGCCGCCTGCTTGCTCTTCTGGGCGGCGGGACTGTGGCCCGCTTCGGCCGCATCGTTGGCGACGCTGGCCAAAGACCAAGGGAACGGGTCGCGATTCACCATGACGAACCAAGGGACTTCGTACGACCTTCACGTGGGCTTGGTGAAGGTCGATCGGGCGGCCTCGCGGGCTGTCATCGAAGTGTATGCAGCGGCCCAGTTTGCCGATCCGCTCTGGCAGCAATTTACCCTGGCCGTCAAGAGCGACCGCCCGGTCGTGGAATCGGGTTACATCCAGATCGGCGCCAAAGCGCCGATGCGTATGCCGGACAAGTCGTTGGCCGGGACGGGCAGCCTGGACATGAGCATGTTTCTGCTCTCCGAATCGGACCTCAAGGGAGGCTCGACCCGCGACATGAAGCTGTTGGGGCAAGAAAAAATCTCGACCCCGGCCGGCACAGTTCAGTGCACGCACTACCGCGTCGACAAGCCGGAGCAGAAGCTGGACTTTTGGGTGAGCGACGAGGCCAAGCCGATCGGGCTGGTGCGTATGGTCTCCGTGGGCAAGAAGCCGATCGATACCTACCAGTTGGAACTCCAGGAACTCCTCTCGGGCATTGCGCCCAAGATCAACCCTGCGAATGCCGTTCCCCTCTCGGACGAGGTCAAGGCTATCCTCTCAAAATAACGACGGAGTTCCGACCTTAGCGGGAAAACCGGTGCCGCGTTACTCGGCGCCAGCCGAAGTCTGGAGCGCGAGGGGACCTTGGACCTGCGTCCCGCAGGCGTGGCAGCGCACCGCCTCATGGGACCGCGAGACGCTCTGGACGCTGATGAGACTGCAGCAGGCCGGACAACAGAGGAGTGTGGTCCGGGGAACGCTGGCAATTTTGGTGACGATCGATTTCATTACAGACTCGTCATTTCTTCGGCCGGGTATCGGCTGAAAACTCAAAGCAGACCTCGCCGCGGCCCGCACCCAGATTGCGGACGGCAATCCCGGCACTGCCCCGCGCCGGGCGGATCGGTCCTGACGGGAGAGGTCAGTGACGGGCGGTCAGCGGACGAGGTTCCGGCTCAGCCGCCTTACGCCGACCGCAGTTGAGGCACGCAAACACGGTGATGGCCAGGCCGGCGTCCATATCGACCGCGCGCTCGACCAACATCGTCCCGCTGCATTTATCGCAAATTCTCATGCTCGCAGGGTAACACGGCTATCCCCCTCTGCCTATCCACCGGAAGCCCCTTTTTTTCTTGGGCAAAGGACCTTGCGGCATAGGCCATTTGGTCCCGTCGGCCCCATGTGCTGCCGAGCCGACACGTCAATTCTTGACAGTCCGGCAACGCACTCCTACCATGAGGCGCGCCGAGAACGAGCGGAAAGGGAGCGGTCTGATGCTTCGCCTCGTGCTGGTCGTCGGACTATTGATCGTCCTCTACTTCCTGCTCAGGAACGTGGTACGGGATTGGTTCCGACAAGGCCGCGCCGCGCCTCCGCAGGGCGACGGCCACGACATGGTGCAGGATCCGGTTTGCCGCATGTACGTGCCGCGTCGGACGGCGATCGAAATGAGGCAGGGAACGCAGACCTACTACTTCTGCAGCCAGGACTGCGCCAAGACCTTTCGAGAAGGGGGCGCGGCTCAACACCCCGAATAGCTGTACGAACTGAGTTTCTCGTCCTTGCCGAATTTCAATTCGATCTGACATTGAGTGGGCGTGAATCCCGACAGCACCCCGCCGGTTTTTCCGCCGGAAATTCGATAGTAGGTCCAGGTTTCTCCCCCGAAAAACCGCGGGGCTTTCCCGCTCGGCTGCCCCCAGTTCTTTTCGAACCAGGCCTTGTCTTTTCCCTCGAATTCCGCCGGCTTCAATGAAGCATCCAGGTAGGGGTTGCCCCCACCGCACCCGGCCAGCAGCATGGTCGCGGTCAGCAGCCAGATGGCTCGTCGCATGATGCGCTCCTTCTTATGGGGTTCCGAACAGCGATGAGTGATTGTAAAAGCCTCTCGCCGACCTGTCAAAGGCGCCATCGGAAGCCTTTCGTTGCTTTCGACTCAAGTTGTTCAATAGAATAACCGAGAAGAACGGAGAGGGACCGGCAGGGTCCAGAAGACGAAAGGAACGCCACCATGAAATTCTATCTCGATACCGCCAATGTGAAAGAAATCCACGAAGCGGCCAGCTTGGGCCTCATCGACGGGGTGACCACAAATCCCTCCCTCGTGGCCAAGGAAGGGCGCAGCTTCAAGGACGTGATCCACGAAATTTGCAGCCTCATCGATGGCCCGATCAGCGCCGAGGTCGTCAGCGTCGAGGCCGACCCCATGATCAAGGAAGGACGGGAGCTGGCCAAGATTCACAAGAACATCGTGGTCAAGATTCCGCTCATTCCCGAAGGGCTCAAGGCCACAAAGAAATTGGCGGCCGAAGGCATCCGCGTCAACGTGACGCTGTGTTTCTCCCCGACGCAGGCACTCTTGGCCGCCAAAGCTGGGGCCTGGTGCGTCTCCCCCTTCATCGGCCGGCTCGACGACATCAGTTCGGACGGTATGGCGCTGATCCGGCAGATCGTCCAGATCTACCGCAACTACGACTTCAAGACGCAGGTGCTGGTCGCCAGTGTCCGCCATCCGCAGCATGTGGTCGAGGCGGCCCTGGCCGGCGGACACATCTGTACGATGCCGTTCAGCATCTTCCAGGCGCTGTATAAGCATCCGCTGACGGACAGCGGCCTCAAGAAATTTCTCTCCGATTGGAACGCGAGCAACGCGGCCAAAAGCTGACGACCGGTGGCGGTTACCGACGGGCCAGAGAGGCTTTCGCCCGCCGGAACACGGCATGGAACATCGGCCGGGTGAGAAAGCCGGTCTGCGTATTGCGTTGGCTGGGGTGGTAAGAGCCGATCAACGTCACGCCCCAGGGCAGGTGGTACACTTTCTCGTGGCCGAACTTCGGAACCGGTATCGGGATCGTGTGTCCCATCTGTTTGCACGCCTTCAAGTAGTGATCGAAGGCGATCTTGCCCAGCGCCACCACGACCTTCAGATTCTCCAGCAACCACAGCTCGTCCATTAAAAAAGACCGGCAGGCGTCGAACTCCTTCGGCAGCGGCTTATTGTCCGGTGGCGCGCAACGGACGGCGGCGGCCACGTAGCAGTCCTCCAGCGCCAGGCCGTCGCCGCAATGGGTCGAGGTCGGCTGGTTGGCGAACCCGAAGCGGTGGAGCGCGGCATAGAGCCAGTCCCCGCTGCGATCTCCCGTGAACACGCGCCCGGTTCGATTGCCGCCGTGAGCGGCGGGCGCCAGCCCGATCACGAAGAGGCGGGCCGCGGGATCGCCGAAGCCGGGAACCGGTTTGCCCCAATAGGTCCAGTCCCGGAATTGCCGCCGTTTGGTTCGGGCCACCGTTTCGCGATAGTCGACCAGCCGGGGACATTGCCGACAGGCCGCGACGTGCTCCTGAACCAGCTTCAGCGTGGGCATGGGGCGGCAGTCTATCACAGCGAGTTCTCTCCGGAGGCTCTTGCCGCTCCTGACCGATCCTGTTAGCATGCCGACGCCGGTCCCTTCATCGCCGTTCAGCCGCGGAGTCCCTCATGACCCTCTCCGATTCAATGCGTTCGACGATCCGATGCTCGCGCATCCTGATACTGGCCTGCGCCCTGACGTGGGCCATGCCCTCGATCGGGTCCACCCAAACGGCGACGGACGGGCCGGCCAAAATCCCCAAAGGGGCGGAGGGCCGCCAGCCTGCCGCTCCACCGCCAGCGGCGACGGAGCGGGAGAACGGGAACGGTTCGGTGGAGACCCTCTATCCGGCACCGGACAGCGAAGGGAGCATCGTCGTCATTCCCGAACTGGAACGGCGAACCGAACGGAGCTTTCTCAGTTCGTTCCGCCTGCCGGACAAACTTACTTTTGGGGATCAGGTCGTGCCGCTGGACAATTGGCAGGTCCGCGAGCGGACCGAGTACGAGTTTTACCAGTTTTTGGAAGACGAAGGGGACAACATCCTCATGGCCAAACGCATGGGCCGGTGCTTCCCGCCGGTCGAGAAACAGTTGGCCGAGGCCGGCTTGCCCGACGATCTCAAGTACATGCTGCTGGTCGAGAGCAAGTGCATCGCCGCCGCCTTCTCCAAGGCCAAGGCATCCGGCCCCTGGCAGTTCATCGGCTCCACGGGCAAGCGTTACAAACTCAACAGCAATCAATGGCGCGACGATCGCCGGAATTTGGAAATGTCCACCGAAGCGGCGATCAAGTACCTGCGCTTCCTCTACGTGGAGTTCGGCGACTGGTTTCTGGCCATGGCCGCCTACAATGCCGGCGAGGACCGCATCCACAAACTGATGAAGGCGCAGCACGTCACGGACTATTGGAAACTCTATGCCGTGCGGGAAACGATGCGCTACGTGCCGCGCATCGTGGTGGCCAAGGAAATCTTCTCCCAGCCAGAAAAGTACCTGGGCCTGACAAAAAAAGACCTCTATGCTCCCTTGGAGCTGGAAACCATCACCGTCACCATCAAAGAGTCGGAACGGTCACTCTCGCTCGTCGCCTTGGACCACGGCTCGAACCTGTTGGAACTCAAGACGCTCAACCCCGAGTTGCGCAAAGACGTCCTGCCTCGCGGAACCCACCAGATCAAAGTGCCGAGACGGAATTGTCCCGATCGGTGCTTCAAGCAAGATAAATAGCGTTCATGGGACGCCCGGCCCCTCGGCGGCTCGAGGATTCGCGGCCACGGCCGGCCCCACATCGGGAGACGATCGGCCGCCTCTTGCGGGCCGGGCTCGAAGCGGCCGACCCCGACCGGCTGATCGCGCAGGCCGTCTCGCGCCGCGGATCGACGCTGACGATCGGCCCGCGACGCTACGACCTTCGCCGCATCGGGCGCCTCCTCGTCTGCGGGGCCGGCAAGGCCTCGGGGCCGATGGCGGCGGCCATCGAACGGATTCTGGGCGACCGGCTGGACGGCGGGCTGGTCATCGTCAAGCAGGGGCATCGCGTCGAGACCACGACGATCGATCTGGTCGAAGCCGGCCATCCCATTCCCGACCGAGCCGGTCTAGCCGCTACGGCCAAGCTCTTGGCCCTCATGAAGCCACTTGCCGAGGAGGATCTCGTGATCTTGCTCCTCTCCGGCGGAGGCTCGAGCCTCCTGGTCGCCACAGCCGAGGGCCTTTCGCTCGCCGACAAACAACGGACGACCGATCGGCTCTTACGCTCCGGGGCACCGATCGGCGAGATCAACACCGTCCGCAAACACCTCTCCGCCGTCAAAGGCGGACGCTTGGCCGCAGCGACACAGGCCCGCATAGCCACCCTGATCCTGTCGGACGTGCTCGGTCCACGATGGCAGGCCCTGTCCTCCATCGCCTCAGGGCCCACCGTGCCGGACCCCACGACCTACCGCGACGCGGTCGCCGTTCTGCGGCGGCGACATATCTGGCGCGACGTGCCGCAGGCCGTCCGGCGCCATCTCACGAAGGGCTGTCGCGGCGAAGTTGCCGATACGCCCAAGCCCGGCTCGTCCTTGTTTCGCCACGCGGACAATTTCATTGTCGGCGACAATCGGGCGACGGTGGCGGCTGTCGCGCGCGAAGCCAAGGCCCGTGGGTTCGTGCCGCGCATTCTCACGGCTGCGCTGACCGGCGAAGCGAAGGAGGCCGGGACCCGTTTTGCACGTTTGGCCCGGCGCCTCAGAGCGGATAAGCCCCGGCGGCCGGTCTGCGTGATCGCCGGAGGAGAACTCACGGTGACCGTCGCCGGACGAGGCAAGGGAGGGCGGTGCCAGGAATTTGCCTTGGCGGCGGCGATCGGCATTGAGGGCTTGGCCGGTGTCACCGTCGCCGGATTCGGCACGGACGGCACGGACGGGCCGACAGATGCAGCCGGTGCCGTTGTGGACGGGAGCACCGTCGCACGCGGACGGATCCTCGGCCTGCACACATCCACGTTTCTCGCCCGAAACGATGCCTACCGATATTTCGACAGGGTCGGCGGGCTCTTGCGCGCCGGGCCGACCGGGACCAACGTGAACGACCTGTACCTCATGATCGTGGATTAGGATATGGCTCTGCCGCTCATCCTGCCTCTCCGCGATTGCGACGACCCCGCACGTGTCGGCGGCAAGGCCGCCCACCTGGGCCGTTTGCAGCGCGCGAGCTTTCGCGTTCCATCGGGCCTGTGCCTCACGACGGAGGCCTATCGGCAAGTCCTGCGCGAAGCCGGCCTCGACACGTCGGCCTGCTGGCGCCGAGCCGTGGCCGCCGAGCCGTCGGCACGCGCGACCATCTTGCACGAGATTCGGCAAACCATCGCGGCCATCCCCATTCCTTCGTCCCTCATGACGGACCTTCGTGCCGCGCTGGCGGCCTGTGCCGGGCCGGATACGAGCTGGGCCGTGCGTTCCTCGGCCTCCGACGAGGACACGCGAGGCAGTTCCTTCGCCGGCGCCTACCGGACGGTCTTGGACGTGAAACCCGACGGCCTCGCTCCCGCCATTGCCGAGGTCTGGGCGTCCCTCTGGTCTCCCTCGGCTTTCGAGTACCGACGCCATGCCGGACCCTCGACACGCGAGCCGGCGATGGCGGTCGCCTTCCAGCCGATGCTCGCCCCTCGTGCCGCCGGCGTCGCCTATTCCCGCCATCCGGTCACGGGCCGATCGGGTTGCGTCGTCATCAACGCCGTCGCCGGACTGGGCGAGAGGCTGGTGAGCGGCGCGGCCACGCCCGATCAGTACGTCGTGACGGGCGACGGCGCGGCCCCGACCATCGCCGAACGATCCGTCGCTCCGACCTCTGCCGGTGTGCCCCCCCCCATCCTCTCCGACGACGACATCCGCTCGCTGGCCGTTCTCGTCACCGACATCGAGCGGGCCTTCGGCCACCCAGTCGATATGGAATGGGCGCTCGATCGAGAGGGCTTCTGGGTGCTCCAAGCCAGGCCGATCGCCGGGCGGGTCGCGGCGCCAAGCCCGGCTGCCGGGGCCGTCCCGATCGTCTGGTCGCGGGCCAATTTCAAAGAAACCTTGCCGGACCTGCCGAGTCCGCTCGGCCTCTCGTTCCTCGAAGAATTCATGGAGTTGAATATCGTCCGCCACTATCGCGAATGGGGCTGCATCGTGCCGCCTGGCTGGACCAGCGTCCGCATCGTACAAGGCCGGCCCTACATCAACGTCTCCCTCTTCCAATCGTTCGTCGTTCAACTCGGCGGCGATCCGACCCTGGTCGTCGAGCAGATGGGCGGCGAAGCCGCCGAGGCGCCGCCATTTCCGCCGCGCATGGCCTGGTGGAAATTGCTGCGCGCCGGGTTGACCGTGAGTGCCATGACTCGTCGAGCCGATCGCCAGGCCGAGGCCTGGCTGGCGGAACTCAAGGGCTTGGCCCGGCAGGCGACGGACGGCCTTTCGTCGTCGGCCCAGCCGGCCGAGGTGCTCGCACGGCTGGAACGAGCCCAACGCCGCTTGCGCGCCGGCGACCTGACCCTCGCCATCGTGGGCGGCGTGTCTCAGGGACTCTGGCTGCTCGGTCTGCTGCTCAAGCGCCGGGCCGGCGGGGAATGGCGCGCCCTCTTCAACCGGTCGCTCTTGGGGGTGGGGACCATCATCAGCGCGCAGCAAATCGCGCGGCTTCACAACCTGGCCACCGTGGCCGGGCGGGACGACGCGGCCCTGGCCTTCCTACGCGCGGAGCCCTTCGTGCCCGACACGGTTCGCACGGCCTTGCGCGGCTCGCCGCTCCTGGCCGAATTGGATCGGTATCTGGACGACTACGGCCACCGTGCCATCGGCGAGTCGGACCCGGCCTCGCCCCGCTTTGCGGAGAGGCCCGACTATATCCTGGGGATCGTCCGCGCGCAGCTCCTCTCGCCAGAGACGGAATCGGGAGAAGCGGCCGACGCGCGCCGACGGACGCAAGAGGGGCAGCGGGCGCAGGCCTATGCCGCGTTGCAACGGTCGTTCGGCTGGCGCTGGCACGAGCGACTATTCTTTGAAAAATGGCATGCGCGCTTACGGCGTTTCCTCACTCTGCGCGAGGCCAACCGCCATGCTTTGATGTATTTCACCGCCGCGGCGCGACACCTCCTCCTCCTCGTGGGTTCGCGCCTCGTCGAGCAAGGCGTCCTCCGGGACCGCGACGACATCTTTTTTCTGACCGCTCAGGAACTCAGGGGACTGGTCGCCGGAGAGGCAGGGGACTGGGGCACGCTCGTCGAACGACGGCGCGAGGAACGGGCCGCCTACGCTCGTGTCACGGCGCCCGATACGATCGTGGAAGGAGCCAGCGGACAACTCGGTGTCGGCAGGACGGGACCGCCGGACCGAGAGCCGGTCGAAATAGAGGGGAGGGTGCTGCGCGGCATACCGATCAGCGCCGGCTATGCGGAGGGGCCGGTACGCCTCATCCGCACCCCAGCGGACTTAACGAAGGTCCAACGGGGAGAGATCCTCGTCGTCTCCGTGATCGACCCGGGCATGGCACCACTCTTCGGGCTTGCAGCGGGGCTCGTGGCGGAAATAGGCGGGACGCTTTCGCACGGCGCCATCATCGCCCGCGAATACGGCCTCCCGGCTATCGCCAACGTGCCAGGGGTCATGCGTCTGCTCAACGACGGCGAGCCGGTGGTGGTAGATGCGGCACGGGGAGAGATCCGGTCCCTTTAACGAAACCTGGGCTTCGCGGAATCGGCTTCCTCGACGTGACCCGCTCTACTGCATCACCAGGTGCGCGCGGCGGTTTTTTTGCCAGCACGACTTGTGGTGCTCGGTGCAGACAGGCCGCTCCTTGCCGTAGCTGCTGGTGTGCATCTGGGCCGGAACCACGCCCATCTGCTCCAGTATCTCTTTGACGGCCTTGGCGCGTCGTTCCCCCAACGTGAGATTGTAGGCGCTGGTCCCGCGCTCGTCGCAATGTCCTTCGATGACCACCACACGGTCGGCATGCTGCTCCAGGATGTGCGCCAGTTCCTTGAGCGCCTTGCGGTTCTTCTCGCTCAGTTTGGGCACGAACTTGTCGAAATCGAAATACAGGTCGATCGGGTCCGGTAAAACCAGCTTCGGTGCAGGGGGCGGGGGGGGCGGCATCTCGACCGGCTTGGGTTCTTCCCGTGGTTGAGGCGGCGGAGCCTCGGCTTCGGCCACGCGGACTTCTTCCTTCGGCGGTTCCACCGATTTCGGCTCTTCGACAGGCGGGGGCGGTGGAGCTTCGACCGGCTTGGGTTCTTCCGGCGCAGCGGCGGCCTGGACCGGCTGTTCCTGCTGCTTGGTCCCGCTCATCATGTCGAACAAGCCGACGTGATCGCCGCCGGATGAGCTGGTTGCGCATCCGGACAGCAGGAGCAGAATGGAAAGCGGTACCAACAGACCGATCCGATCGACACGAACCGCTGATGCCAACAGTACCATGCCTTCACCTCCTCGGCGCGCTCCGCAGCAGGGCCGGCGCCGAAACAGGCCCGATCTTTACCACAAGTGCCGCATGGTCGCTAGAGATTTCTGCGCTCCCGCACGCCTTGACGGGGCCGGACGTTTCTCGTAGGCTGCCCGCGTGACCCCGATGTGGCTCGCCGCCAGCGCCCTGCTTGCCGGACTCGTGCTCGGCGGATTGCTCGCCGGGCTGTGGACCGCCGCCCGGCTGCGCCGCGAGGCGCAGGCCCGGCTGATCGACGCGGCGGAGCGGGTACAGCGGGCCGAGGCGACGGTCGTCGAGCTGCGCAAACAGGCGGAGGCCGGAGGCGCCGAGCTGGCCTCGCTGCGGGACGAACTGGCCGCCGCCCTGCAAGCCAAAAGTATCGCCGAGACGCGAAGCGAGGCCATGCTTCGCAATCTGGACGAACAAAAAGCGCTCGTCGCCCAGGCCCGCGCCGACATGGCCGAAGCCTTCAAAGCCCTCTCGGGCGAGGCGCTCAAGAGCAACAACGAATCGTTTCTGGGCCTCGCCCGGACGGCCTTCGCCTCCCTCCATGCCGAGGCGACGGGCGATTTGGCCAAGCGCCAACAGGCGATCGACGACTTGGTCAAGCCGCTGCACGACGCCCTCGGCCGGTACGAATCCACCCTGCACCAAATCGAACAGGCCCGCCAATCGGCCTACGGCGGGCTGGACCAACACCTGCGATTGCTGGCGGAGTCGCACCACCGGCTCCAGCAGGAAACCGGCAACCTCGTCAAAGCCCTGCGCGCGCCCACCGTGCGCGGGCGGTGGGGCGAGATCACGCTGAAGCGCGTGGCGGAGCTGGCGGGCATGGTCGAGCATTGCGACTTCATCGAGCAGGTGCAGGTCGAGGGCGAAGACGGGCGTCTCCGGCCCGACATGGTCGTGCAACTGCCGAACCGGCGGCAGATCGTCGTGGATGCCAAGGCCGTCCTGTCCGCCTATTTGGAAGCCCACGAGGCGGCCGACGACGCGGCGCGGCAACAGCAGTTGAAGCGCCATGCCCAGCAGGTCCGCACGCGCATGGAGCAGCTCGGCGCCAAATCCTATTGGAGCCAATTCCCCCAGGCGCCGGAGTTCGTCGTGTTGTTCGTGCCGGGCGAGCATTTCCTCGGCGCGGCGCTGGACCAGGACCAGACGCTGATCGAAGACGGCTTCGCGCGCGGCGTCGTGCTGGCCACGCCCACCACCTTGATCGCGCTGCTACGCGCCGTCGCCTACGGCTGGCGCCAACAACAACTGAGCGACCATGCCGAGCAGGCCGGCCGGCTCGGCGAGGAGCTGGTCGACCGCGTGGCCGTGCTCGTCAAACATCTGGACGACGTGGGGCAGGCACTGGACAAGGGCGTGCAAGCCTACAACAAGGTCTTGGGGTCCTACACCGCTCGGCTCCTGCCGACGGCGCGCAAGCTCAAGGAGTTGGGCGTCTCCACCGACAAGGACTTGCCGGCGTTAGAACCCTTGGAAACGACCACGAGGCCAATCGTATCGGGCGACGAAGGCCGCCTCGCGTAAAGGAAAGGACGAGTCGATGAATGACGCGCAACGCATGGTCGAAGCGTTTCACCGGCAATTCGAGATCGCCGTGGCCGACGCGCCGAGCGTTCCTGATGCCGCCACGCGCACGCTCCGCTTGCGTCTCATCCAGGAAGAATTCGAGGAATTGCAGCAGGCCCTGGCCGAGGACGACTTGCACGGCCTGGCGAAAGAACTCGCCGACCTGCTCTACGTCGTCTACGGCACCGCCGTCTCCTGCGGGATCGACATGGAGCCGGTATTCCGCGAAGTCCACCGATCGAACATGAGCAAGGTGGGCGGACACAAGCGTGCCGACGGCAAATGGGTCAAGCCGCCGACCTATTCGCCCGCCGACGTAGGACCGATCCTGGCGGCGCAAGAGTGCGAGCGACGGACGGAGATCGTCGAGCAGCCGTCCTGAGCGAGACCGAGCGGGGCTCCCGATGCCATCCCACTGCCCGGCGTGCCGCCAGCCCTACCTCCAGCGGGTGAACCGCGAAGGCTGGGGCGAGCGTGCGCTCAGTGCGGTCTTCGTCTATCCCTACCGCTGCCAAGTCTGCACCCACCGCTTCTTCGCGCTGGATTGGGGCCATCGCTACACGAAAGAACACGTCGATGTGCGGCAGTACGAACGGCTCCCGGTGCAGTGCCCCGCTTGGTATACCGTCGCGCAAACCGGCGGGCCCGATCGTCAAGGAGAGGCCACGGTCACCGATCTCTCGATAGGCGGCTGCGGCATGGAAGTCCGGTTTCCCTTCGAGCCGGGAATGCTATGCTCGCTGGAAATTCAGACCTGGGAAGACCAATTGCCGGTGCGCGTGGAATCGGCCATCGTCCGCGTCGTCCGGCCGAAAGTCGTCGGGGTGGAATTTCTGGAGTTGCGGCCGGCGGAGAAACAGCGGCTGAGCCAGTTCATGCAAGGCCTGCTGTTGATCAATCGGCGGTAGCGACAGGCCGACCCGGCCAGGCCGGCTAGACCGTCACCAGCAGATTGTCGATCAGCCGTACCTCTCGGCTTCCGCCTCGTCTGTCACTCGTCCCGCCGATTCGGATCGCACCGAGCAGCACGACCGTCGTGGTAATTCGTCGCGCGGGCTCCAGCGTCTTCGGATCGCAGGCCGCCAGATAGTCCACACGGATCGACGGCTCGCTCTCGACCACCGCCCGCATCGCCCGTTCGACATGGGTCCCGAACCGGATGCCGCGCAGGATGGCCGTGCGCCCGGCTTGCAGCGCCTCGTGCAGCACCGGCGCCACGGCCCGTTGTTTTTTGGTGAGGTACCGATTGCGCGAACTCATGGCGAGGCCGTCCGGCTCGCGCACCGTCGGGCACAGGACGATCTCGATGCCGAGGTTCAAGTCCTCGACCAGCCGACGGACGATCGCCGACTGTTGAAAATCCTTCTGCCCGAAGAAGGCCCGGTCGGGCCGCACGATCCCGAACAGTTTGGCGACGACGGTCGCGACCCCGTCGAAGTGGCCGGGCCGCTGCGCCCCTTCCCAGCGCTGCCCGAGATCGGCCACCGCGACGGTCGTGCGAGAGCCGTCGGGATACATGGCGTCGCGGGACGGCGCGAAGACGACGTCCGCGCCCTCCCGCCGGCACAGGGCCATGTCGCGGGCCAGTTGCCGGGGATAGCGGGCATAGTCTTCGTTCGGGCCGAACTGGAGCGGATTGACGAAAACGCTAACGACGACCGCGTCGCAGGCCAGGCGGGCGCGGCGGATGAGCGACCGGTGGCCTTCGTGCAGCGCCCCCATCGTCGGCACGAAGCCGATCGTCACGCCCTCGCGCTGGAGCGAGCGGGACCAGGCGCTCATGGCTGTCACGGATCGGAGGAGTTTCATCGGCTGTGGTCAGGACGGCTGCGAGACGGACAGCCGTGTCGAACAAGTCGGCCGCGAGCCGTAGCGGGAACTCGGCTGCGGATCGAGCTTGCGGACCAGGGCCGGATCGGCCAGGTCGCTCAACAAGTGTTGCATCGTCTTGCCGAGGATCGGATGCCGCCAGTCCGGTTCCAATTCGGCCAGCGGGGCCAGGACGAACCGCCGTTGGTGCAGGCGGGGATGGGGAATGGTCAAGCCCGGCTCCTGAATCACCTGAGCACCATAGAGCAGGATGTCGAGGTCGAGGGTACGTGGCCCTGTGCGTCGGTCGAGGTCGCGGCCCAGGGCCTTTTCGATCTCGCGACAGACGTCCAGCAGGTAGCGCGGCGTCAGTTCCGTTTCCAGCCGGACGACGCCGTTGAGGAACCAGCCGGGACCCGGTTCGTTGTCGGGCACCGGCTCCGTCTCGTAGAGCGAGGAGACGCCCGTCGCCAGCGAACGGGGCAGCAGGCTCAGGAGCGTAATCGCGCGATCGCAGGACTCCACCCGATCCCCCACATTCGACCCGAATCCGATAAACACAATCTCTCTCACGACATTGACCTCTCTCATGCTCAAGCCTAGACTACTTTATCCAGAAGTGTCCACTTCAAGTTAGTCACATTTGAGGTAAAGATGAAGATCAATAAGAGCTCGCGACATCCTAAGATTACGGGTGACTTCGGAGAAGCTCTTGTACTTTACCTTCTCTCAAAACACGGCTTCGAATGTGCCCTAGTGGATCACACGGGGATTGACATCATTGCCAGACGCCCGCATTCGAAAGAGGTGATGGGCATATCTGTTAAGAGCCGCTCCCGTACACCAGGCAAAGAAAAGGAACACCTAGCCATGCCAAAGCGGGACTTTGAGATGGCTAAAAAGGCGTGCGCTTCTTTTGGTTGCACGCCTTATTTTGCGCTTGTTGTGGACGGTGGGGATACGCTTCGACCATTCCTTCTGTCTCTGCGCCACCTTGTAAAACTATTTCCCGGCGGGCCAAAGGTTTCTGCGTGGCAGATGACTGACAACTATCTTCGAAAGTATTATCGCGACTCAAACATTCATATCTTCGAGTTTGGCGCACGCACAACAAATTGGCTCTAAAATAAGGTGTTGGATTTTCCGAGCGGGGACAGGCCCAGCAGCGATCTATCCCCGCCCATGTTCTCCTAACGAGGCGCTTCGGCGCTTTCCTAATCCTTCATCCGATGGTATCTTATGCGAGCAGGAGGGCATTGCGACATGCGGCGAGTTTCCAAAGTCCAGGCCTTGCCGAGCTACCGTCTCGATCTGACATTTGACGACGGAGTGCGCGGAGTCGTGGACCTGTCCGAGTTGGTCGGCAAGGGCGTGTTCGCTTGCTGGCGCGATCCCCTGATGTTTGAGCAGGTTCGGATCGGTTCAGCCGGCGAACTGTTGTGGGGCGACAAAGTGGACCTCTGCCCAGACTCTCTCTATCTGAAAGTGACCGGCAAGAAGCCGGATGATCTGTTCCCCGCCTTGCGCCACGAATCCACTCATGCCTGAAATCAGCCGATTCTTCGGCATCGTCATCAAGATGTTTTTTGACGATCACAACCCGCCGCATTTCCACGCGGAATACGGCGACGACGTCGCGTTGATCGACATTCACACCCTCTCGGTGTTCGCCGGTCGCTTATCTCCGCGTGTGATGGGTTTGGTGATCGAGTGGGCGAACCTCCACCAACAAGAACTCATGGACGATTGGCAGAGGGCTCAAGCCCGGCAAGAACTGCTAAAAATCTCGCCCCTCGAATAAAATCGGTCTTCTCTTCCGCGTCCGCCTTTTTCCCCTCTCTCCAAGGGTGGGAGTCCGAGTCGGGATGGAGTGCGCGCGTCCACGAGAGCCTTCCGAGGCCGCGCGTTGCGCGAGCGCGGGGACCGACTCGGACTCCCACCCCGCCTTCTTGATCCGCTCCACTGCCTCCGCCAGCCGCTCCTTCGTCGTGCATGCGGGCTTCTTGCAATCTGTAACGTAATGGGTTACAGTCTTATCGGTGATTCGTGAGTTCAAGCACAAGGGCCTTGGCCGATTTTTTGAGTCTGGGAGCAAGTCTGGCATTCAGGCGAAGCATGCTGAACGATTGAGACTCATTCTGGGTCGTCTGAGTGCGGCCACCGACCCGCGAGACATGGCATTACCGGGATTGGACCTGCATCAGCTCAAAGGTGACCGCGAAGGAACGTGGACTGTCTCGGTCAGCGGGAACTGGCGGATCACGTTTCGGTTTGTTGGAAAGGATGCCGATGGCGTTGACTATGAAGACTATCACTAAGAGGGCCAGCACGATGCGTATGCACAATCCTCCCCATCCCGGGGCGATCATCAAGACTCTGTGCCTGGACCCGCTGGGTGTCAGCGTCACCCAGGCGGCTCAGGCGTTGAAGGTCAGCCGCAAGACTCTGTCCGCCATTCTGAACGGTCGCGCGGGCATCAGCCCCGAGATGGCTGTGCGTCTCTCGATCGCGTTTGGCACGTCATCGGAGAGCTGGCTCAACCAGCAAACCCAGTACGACCTGTGGCACGCGGAACAGCACAGAAAGCAGCTTCGCGTGGCCAAGCTCGCGGGTTAGCGAAGTGCTTCTTTTTACCACCCCGCCTTCTTGATCCGCTCCACTGCCTCGGCCAGCCGTTCCTTCGTCGTGCAGACGGTCATGCGGATATAACCCTCGCCCGGCGCGCCGAAGCCGTTGCCCGGCGTCGTCACGATTCCGGCCTTTTCCAGCAGGTGCGCCGTGAACGACGCGGAGGTATAGCCCTTGGGCACCGTGATCCACACGTAGAAGGCCGCCGGCGGATTCTCCACCTCGAGCCCCAGCTTCCTCAGCCCCGGCACCAGCACGTCGCGCCGTTCCTGATAGACCTTTCGCAGCCCGTCGGTCACGGCATCGTCCAGGCCCAAGGCCGTGATGCCGGCCTCCTGGACGGCTTGAAACGCGCCGGAGTCCAGATTGCTCTTCACCTTGCCCAGCCCCGCGAGCACGTCCTTGTTGCCCACCGCGAAGCCGATGCGCCAGCCGGTCATGTTGTAGGTCTTGGACAGCGAATGGAATTCGATGCCGACCTCCTTGGCGCCTTCCACTTCCAGGAAGCTGGCCGGCCGCTTGCCGTCGTAGAAGATCTCCGAATAGGCCGCGTCGTGGCAGACGATGACGCGGTGTTGCTTGGCGAAGGCGACGGCACGGGCGAAATAGTCCTTGCTCATGACGACGGAGCAGGGATTGTTCGGCGAATTCAGGAACATGAGCTTCGCCTTCTTGGCCACGTCCGCGGGCACCGCATTCAAGTCGGGCAGGAACCCGTTCTGCTTGAGCAGCGGCATGATGTGCGAGGCGCCGCCGGCGAAGCTGGTTCCGACCGGATAGACCGGGTAGCCGGGGCTGGGCACCAGCACCACGTCGCCCGGATCGACGAAGGCGAGGGGAATGTGGCCGATGCCTTCCTTCGAGCCGATCAGCGTCAGCACTTCCGTCGCCGGATCGAGCGAGACGTTGAAGCGCCGCTTGTACCAGTCGGCCACGGCCTGCCGGAACGTCAGCATGCCCTCGTAGGACGGATATTGGTGATGCTTGGGGTCGGCGCAGGCCTGCTTCATCCGCTCGACGATGGGCGCCGGCGTCGGCAGGTCGGGATCGCCCACGCCGAGGTTGATGATGTCCACGCCGCGGGCGATGGCCTTGCGCTTCATCTCGTCGATGGCCGCAAAGAGATAGGGGGGCAAGGTCTTGATACGAGTCGCGTATTCGATCGGAAAAGCGGACATGCGGACTGGCTCCTTTCACTGAAATGGGTTCGAGCGCACTGCGCGTGACACCGGGACACAAAGGGTACAAGAGATGCCCCGCCGCATTCAACGTCGGCAGCCGGGGCGGCGACCGGAAGGACCGAAGACGCTTACGTCGGTTGGCCGACCAGGTGCGCGACGAGCCGCTCCGCGACGGTGTGCAGGCTGGGAAACCGCGCTTCGGCCCGCCGCGCGAGGTCCGCGGCGTCTTGATCGGCCCGGACGAGATCGTCGGGGCACTGGGCGCAGAGGGCTTGGAGACCGTCGCGCTGCATCTCCAGATGAAAGAGGAGGCCATAGGCCTTCGTGCCGAAGCGAAAGGCCTGGAACGGAAAGAGCGCGGACGAGGCCAGGGCCACGGAGCCCGTGGGCAGCTCGAAGGCCTCGCCGTGCCACTGAAACACCTCGAAGGGATCGGGCACGGTGCCGAAGACCGGGTCGTCCTGCCCCTGTGCGGTCAGGCTGATCGGCACCATGCCCAATTCCAGCGCCGGGCCCGGCCGGACCTCGGCGCCCAGCGCCTTGGCCATGAGCTGCGAGCCGAGGCAGACGCCCAGCACGGGCATGCCCCGGTGCATCGCATCCCGAATGAAGCCGATTTCGTTCGCGATCCAGGGGTCCGCGTCGTTCACCGACATGGGACCGCCCATGATCAGGAGAAAATCGCCGGGGTCCGACGGCAGTCCCGCCACCGGCACCAGATGATTGCTGACGATATAATTGTGATCGACCAAGATGTCCGCGAAGGCCCCTGGGCCTTCGAAGGGCACATGCTGCAAGCAGATCGCGCGTTTCACGGATACCTCCGATAACCGCCGACGTGAGGGCCACAACAACACAGAGGGGGGAAATGCGTCAAGCGCCGTGATACACCGCGCACACACCTTCTCCTTGCCTTTTGGCATCGAATCCGCCACACTCCCGCGCGTTTGCCTCCGATTCCAGCGGTTTCAGCCATGCCGTCCGTCAACGCATGGCACGCCCAGCCGATACAGACCCGACGCTCCAGAGCGCTGAGAAACATACCGCCGGTCGAACCGGCGAAGAAAGGATGGCATGGGACGCGAGCGAGTCGTATCGCGACGGAATTTCTTGCGGATGGCTGGGCTGACGGTTGCCGGGTCGGTTCTGGCATCGGGTCCCGGCCGGGCATCCTCTGATCACCTCCCTCATGCTCCGCGCAGCGAAGAAGCTTTGGGGAAGTTGCGGTCGGGGAATAGGCGGTATTCGACGCTTCAGTTGCATCAGGAAGACTGGTTGGAAGATCGCCGCGACGCCGTCGAGCACGGCTCGCATCCTTATGCGGCGGTGCTCTGTTGCTCCGACACGCGGATTTCGCCCGAAATCGTTTTCGACGAAGGCTTGAACGATCTCTTCGTGGTGCGGAATGCCGGCAACGTCGTCACGAACGGCGTGCTGGGCAGCCTCGAATACGGCGTGCTCGAACTGGGCATCAACCTGGTGATGGTGCTGGGACACGAAGACTGCGGGGCGGTCAAGGCCGCGCTTCGGACGGACCGACACGCCTCGGCGAGCGAAGACTATTTGGAGGCCCTGATCCGGCCTATCGGGCCGGCGGTCAAACGGGCCAAACGCCTTCCCGGCAACATGCTCGACAACGCGGTGCGGGAGAACGTCCGGTTGATGATCGAGAAGGTGCGCGCGGCCTCTTTCATTCGAGGAGCGGGGAGGCCCATTACCGTGGCGGGAGGCATCTACCGTCTCCAAACCGGCAAGGTGGATTTCCTCGAAAGCTGACCCGGCGCCCTTCCGGTCTTCTCGCCATTCGGGCCGTTACGGGACGAGGACGATCTTGCCGTAGGCTCCCGCCTCCATCACCGCCTTATGGGCTTGCGGCGCCTCCGCCAGCGGCAACTCCTTGCCGACGATGGGCCGGAGCGTGCCGTTATCCAGCCCGGCGACGAGCGCCGCATGGATGCCGGCGGTTTCGGCCGGCGGGGCATTGAACAGGACCATGCCGATCACCTCCGCATCGCGCACCATCAGGTCGCGCGGGCTGATCTCCACGTTGCCGCGACTCCCGATCACCACCACGCGGCCGCCCGGTGCCAGGACGGTCAAGTCCTTGCCGAGGTTGACGTTCGCCAGCATTTCCAGGATCACGTCGGCGCCGCGGCCATCCGAGATGCCGATGACCTCCATCAGATAGTCTGTTTTGCGATGATCGAGCGCATGGTGGGCGCCCTGCTCCTTGACCAGGGCCAGGCCCCGCTCCGAGCCGGCCGTGCCGATCACCGTCATGCCGGCCGCCCGCGCGATCTGCACCGCCGCCACGCCCACGCCGCCGCTCGCGCCGTGGACCAACACCACCTCGCCGCCCCTGGCCCTGGCCTTCTGAAAGAGGGCGCGGTAGGCCGTGGCGTAGGGAATATTGACGGCCGCGCCTTGCGCGAAGTTCAGCCGGTCGGCCAGCCGGTGCACCTGGTCGACTTTGCAGAGCGCCAGCTCCGCATAGGTGCCCGACAAGGAACCGGACGTATAGACGCGGTCGCCCACGGCCACGCTACGCACGCCCATGCCCACCGCTTCGACGACGCCGGCGCCGTCCATGCCCGGCGTATAGGGCATCGGCAACTTGGCGTAGAGCCCGGAGCGAATGTAGGCGTCCACGGGATTCACACCCACTGTCTTGATACGGACGACGACTTCGCCCGTCCCCGGTTTCGGGTCCGGGACCGTTTCGAGCTTCATCACTTCCGGTTCGCCGAACTGATGCACGCGAATGGCTTTCATAGGTCTCCTCCGGTTTGTCTCTTCGGCGGACGGATCATCCCATACCCCGCCGAGCCGGAGCAAATAATGGGTGAGACGGAGGCCGCACCGCTTTCGACCTTTCGCTGGCTCAAACCGGATGCCTGTGCGACAATTCCGCCGTGCGACACCGGATCAAAACCGCCGACGACCTCGCCTGGCTGCTCGACCACACGCGCGCCTTTCAAGGCGGGCAGGTGACCGATCTCCACGTCAAGAAGCATCGCCTGTTCGACGAGAATTCGGGGCGGGAGGTCTCGGCGGGGACGACGATCACGGCGTCGATCCGCTACGAAGTCGCGGGGCGCGGCGAGACGGGCCCCTACGCCCTGACCCGCTTCGCCCGGCTCACCATGCTGGGCGCCACGGATTTTTCGATCTTCGAGCAGGACGGCAGGGACTGTTCCCATATCGGCGCGATCCAAGCGGAGGCCTCGGCCGGGCGGCTGCGGTTCTGGTTCGACCTGCACGGGGAGGTCTACGTCGTCTGCGACGAAGCGTTGATCGAGGAAGCCTCGCGGCCCGGCGCGAGCCGGCCTATCCGGGCGGGGATGAGCGAATGGAGCTTTCAAGCCCGCCGCGGGCCGCTGCCCACGGCCGATTGGGTGCTGGAGCACCTGGATCGGGCCGGCCTGCCCTGTGCCTGGCGGACGGCGAAGCGAACGCCCGGCGCGCACCCGACACAGCGCTGGGCCGGGGAACTGCGGCCGGCCATGCGCCTGCCCTTTCCCGACGAAGACGAAGGCGCGCGGGCCTGCGTGTCGGTGCGGGCGTTCGGCCCGCTCGATGGCTACGCCTTCGTCATCTCGTTGCGCGCCCCGCAGCCCCACGAAGGCGGCACGAGCCGCCTCTTCCTCGCGCTGGCGGACCTCGTCGCCCAGCACTTCGAAGGCCTCTGCGTGACCGGCGATCAGATCATGGAAGGGGACGAGTGGCTCGGCGCGCGCCAGGCGGCCGCCGAACTCGAACGTGAGGGGGAAGAACTGGGCCGCGACCGCGGTTAGTGCGACGCGACGGACGCGCCGTTCTTCCGATTCACACACTCCACCAGGTGCCAAAACCGCAGGGGATTGACCTTTTCCTTCCGGGACACCAGCAGCGACGTCCCTTCCAGCACGTGGTTCAGCGAGAGATCGGTGCGGAAGCCGATGTGTTTGCAGAGCGGGGAGATGACTTTCTCCACCGCAGCGATGAGCTTGTTGCCGTTGCTGAAGTGATTGAGCATGATGATCCGCCCGCCGGGCCGGCAGACGCGAATCATTTCGGTGACGACTTTCCGATAGTCCGGCACCGCCGTCACGACGTAGGCCGCCATGACGGTGTCGAAACTGTCGTCGGCGAACTCCATCCGGCCCGCATCCATCCGGTGCAGCGACACGTGCTCCAGCCCGTGATCGCGGACCCGCTCCCGGGCTTTCTCCAGCATCCCGCCCGACAGGTCGATCCCGACGACGCGGCAATGGCGGGGATAGAGCGGCAGCGAGAGGCCCGTGCCGACACCGACTTCCAGGATGCGTTCCCCCTGTGCGACGCTCAACCGGCGGACGGCGGACTCGCGCGATTCGTGAAAGATGCGGCCGAAAATCTGATCGTAGACGCCTGCGTAGGTCGAATAGACCTTCTCAACCTTTTCTAGATCCATGCATCCTCTCCATGCACTTTCCATCTCCGATCCGTCCGATTAGGACCGGCGCTTTCGAAACAGACCCGGCGTCCTCAGCCGCGCTGCTGGCCCGGAGCCGGCCCGGGAGGTCCTGCGGCGACTGGTGCGGAACGCAAAGCAGGGGAGATTCCATCGAGGCGGGAAGTCAGGCTCGTGACGACGCTGAAGCGAAGGCCCGCCCGAAAACAGTTGGCCTAATGTAGCCAAGAACCGACGAAGAGTCAACCGAGCCGAACGCCCCTCGCGCCCGCCGAAACCGCCGTGCGCGGCGCCTTTCGTCCCGCGATCCCGCTGTGGTATCGTCGCCGCGTCATGGTCTTGTTGAGTCTCTTCGCCACGATCCTCTTCGTCGGTCTGGTGGTCGTCGATTGGCTGCAATTTTCCAGCCGGCGTCCCGACACCGGTTCGTACGGATGCCGCATCGCGCGGGTCACGGCCACGCTCGACCTGCCGTCGATCGACGCCGTCGCCGCCCGATTCGACCCGAACGGCGTCCTCGCCCTACCCAACGGGCTCGCGCGCTTCGTGCCGCAGCACCGCCTCATCGTCCTACGGCCTCAGCAGGGCCTGCTCCCCAAACGGTTCCGTACGGCCTGGCCCGTCAAGGCCGCCCTGCGCCTCGAACCGGACGCTTCGGGTCTGCGCGTCACCGGCGCCAAGCTCATTCCCTGGTCGTCGGCCGCCATCACACTCCTGTGGTTCTTGTTGGTCGGCCTGGGCACGCTGGCCTTTGCCATCCTCTACTTGACGGACGGGGGCTTGGCTTCCCTCCAAGGCATCCTGATGGGCTTGGGCATCCTCGGCATCGGCCTGCTCGTGCTGGCCTTCGGGCTGGTGACGGTGGCCTTCGCCTACCGGTTGGAAAATACCCGCTTGATGCAGGCCTATCAGGACTTGGCGTCCGCCCTGACCGGCTCCGTTCAGCCCTGACAGGCGTCCAGCAACAGGCGGTACTCTTGAGGAAAGTCGGCCGGGGGACCGGTGCGCGCGATGCCGGCCAGAATGCCGCGGTGTTTGTGATGGAGGCCCGAGGCGACGAAGGCCTCGCGGAACTGCGCCCACTTGCGGGTCGCGTCGGCGGCCAAGCCGGCGCGTTCGGCGGGCGGAAGCGCGTTCAACTGAATCGTGAGTTGGGAGAGGGCCTGCTCGACGCTGTGATAGGGCGGGGCCAGCTTGAGCGTGGCGTAGAAGGTTTCCAGATGCCGCCGAAACTCGTCGCGTAGCCGCTCGACCTCGATGGACTCGGGCCTGGCAAATCCCATCGTCACTCCCCCTGCTCCCTTGGCGCCGCGCGAGACGCGGCAGGCCCCGCACGATAGCGCAACGGTCCCGCGGCGGCAAGGGCGCCGACCGGCCCGGCTCCCATGCGCCTATGGTATGATGCCCCCCTATGTCGACGGCCTTGCCGACAGCCGCGGTGCGGGAACGGTTGAAAGAGACGGCCCTGGAGGCTGCGCGGGTTGCCGGCGCCATCCTGACCGAATGCGCGCGCACGGGCTTTCGCGTCGAACACAAGGACGCGGTGAACCTGGTCACCGACGCGGACCGCCGGTCGGAGCAGGCCGTCGTCGAGGTGATCCGCAAATCCTTTCCGACCCACGCCATCCTGGCCGAAGAAGGGGGGGAGCGGGCGGGGCGCGACGCCGAGTTCCAGTGGGTGATCGACCCGCTCGACGGCACGACGAACTTCGCCCACGGGTTTCCTGCCTACTGCGTGTCCATCGGCTTGACCTATCGCCGCACGCCCATCCTCGGCGTGGTTCTCGATCCCACCCGCAACGAGCTGTTCCTGGGAGAAACCGAGGGCGGGGCTTTTTTGAACGGCGCGCGGCTGACCGTCTCGCGCACGTTCACGCTCAATGCCTCGCTCGTCGTCACCGGCTTCGCCTACGACATCCGGGAGAGCCCGGAAAACAACCTCGATCATTTTTCCAATTTCGCGCTGAAGGCGCAGGGCGTCCGGCGCATGGGTGCGGCCGCGCTGGACCTGTGCTACGTCGCCGCCGGCCGGTTCGACGGGTTCTGGGAGCTCAAGCTCCATCCCTGGGACATGGCGGCCGGCGTGGTCCTCGTGACCGAAGCGGGCGGCCGCATCACGGACTTCGCCGGGCAGCCCCATACCATCTACGAGCGGTCGATCTTGGCGACGAACGGGTTGATTCACGACGAAATGTTGAAGGTGCTGAAGCGGCCATAATCCGCCGCTTTCGGACCTCGAATAACGGAGGAGCGTTCTATGGCTACCCAGCGACCGCCGGCCGGCGCCCCGCCCGGCGGATCGTCCCCCTCAGGCGGCGGCCCGGCCCAGCAGCCGGGCCAGCGCGAAGTCGAACTGCTCAAGGTCGTCGTCACGCGCGACGGCAAGCACGTCAACGCGCAATGGGCTTTGCACCCGCAGATGAAGCTCGACCTCAAGCCGGAAGAATGGCAAGAACTGTCCGAGGTGATGCAGCAGGTCACCAAGATCGTCGGGGCCAGCTTCACGCGCGTGTTGGACGCGGCCGAACCGGACAAACCCGGGACCGCCTAGCAGGATGGTGAAAAAGTCCGCCAGCTTCGTTCTCGCGGCGCTCGGAGGCTCAACGTACCGAACAGAGTACGCCTCGCCCCCTCGCTGGCTGCGGCCTTGTCCGGGAGAAGGCGCGTCTTGGCGCGCCGGGGTTGGGCGGGTGAGAAAGCGGTCTTTTTGACCATCCTGGCATGCTTGGGAGCCAACACCGTTTTCTAATAGCCTACGAGTTCACAAGGGGGCGAGCATGGAGACCTACTACCACCCGCACGATCTCGGCAAATTCGCCGACATGGGCAAGGGGAACAAGGAACTGTGGGACAAGTTCTCCGACTATTACGCCGCCGTGTTCAAGGAAGGGGCGCTCACGGAGCGAGAAAAGGCCCTCATCGCCCTGGCGGTCGCGCACACGGTGCAATGTCCCTACTGCATTGACACCTATACGCAGGCTTGTTTAGAGAAAGGTTCCAACGTCGAGGAGATGACGGAGGCGGTCCACGTTGCCTGCGCGATCCGCGGCGGCGCCTCCCTCGTCCACGGCGTCCAGATGCGCAACGTGGCGGAGAAATTGTCGATGTAGCGGGATAGATGGAGCAAGCTAGTCCAAAGGTTAAGCGGTCCGCTCAATATTTAGCCGCTACTGGCTCCCACTCAATGAATCGTTGGAACATACCGGTGTGGCTTGAGCGAGAGGTTGTCGAGCGCGATCGGACGTGTATTTACTGTGGCACCCCTTTCGGCAAGAGGTCATCGTCCTCGCGGCGCAATCAGCCTTCTTGGGAACACATCGTTAACGACGCTCGCATTGTCACCAGAGCGAACATTGCTCTTTGCTGCATTAGCTGTAATGCCAGCAAAGGTTCTAAGGCACTAGCGGTGTGGCTCCGTTCAAAGTACTGCAAGAGGCGTGGTATCACGGAGCGCACAGTCGCCTCTATCGCCCAGGCTGCCCTTGCCAGTTTGGCCTTGAATAAGGGGGATGAATAAAAGGGAACACCCATGTCCCTCTTATTCGGCGCCATTGCCCTTTTCGTTATCGCCACCGTCGTGTGGCTTTTGGTTTCCCGCCGTCAGTCGCTGCCTTGCCCGGTCTGGCTCCGCTGGTTCGTGGAACTGGACAATCCCTTCGCGAGAAACAACCGCGCGGCGGTCATCCTCGATCTTCTCGATCTTCGGCCGGGCATGACGGTGCTGGACCTTGGCTGCGGCCCCGGACGGCTCACGGTGCCGGCTGCGCAGCGAGTGGGGCCCGGCGGTCGAGTGGTGTCGGTGGACCTTCAAGCGGGCATGCTGGCCCGAGCGAAGGCAAAGGCTTTGGCCGCGAATCTGTCCAACATCGACTTCGTCCAGGCCGGAGCCGGTGAAGGAAAATTAGGGCAGGGCCGGTTCGACCGGGCGATACTCGTCACGGTCTTGGGAGAAATTCCGGATCGTCCCGGCGCGCTGAGAGAGATTTTCGACGCCCTGAAACCGGGCGGCATCCTGTCCGTGACCGAAACCCTGTTCGACCCTCACTACCAGAGCCGTCAGACCGTCTCGCGCCTCGCGGCCGAAGCCGGCTTCCGAGAACGAGGCTACTTCGGCAACCGCCTGGCCTTCACCGTGCACGTGGAGAAGCCGTCTCGTTAACCTGTCCTCACATTCCAACCACCCGCAAGCCACTGGCCTTCGCTGCGGTCGCTAGTGTGCCGTCGTGGGTGGCCATCACAAGATCGGCGCCCGTTCGCCCTGTCTCTCTTCGAGCAGCAGCGTCACGATGTCTTTGCGCACGGACAACGGCGGCGGCAGCCCCACGCGACTGACCTTCTGAGTTCCAGGCAGCGGCGATCAGACTTTCAACGAGGCGCCTTCGGCCTCATACGGCTGGATGCGCGCAATGGGTGTGTCACGATCCAGCACCGTGATACTCCGGCCTCGGCGCACCTTCCGCAGGTACTCGCTCAGACGACTCTTCAGATCGGCGACGCGCACACCGTTCATGGCCACATCATAGTCAAGAGTGGTCATCTATGCAAGGCTAGAGACACGGCCGTTTCCCGCACGTCACCCTACCCGGAAGCTGTCGAACACCCGATCGCCCTTTGCCGCCAGGTAGAAATCGCTCTCCGTCAGGCCGTTGATCTTGTGGGTCCAGATTTCCATCTTGCACTTGCCCCAGGCCAGATGAAGGTCCGGATGGTGTCCTTCTTCCTCGGCGATGGCGCCGACCTTGTTGACGAAGGCCAAGGCTTGGGCAAAATCTTTGAACGTGTAGAGCCGCTCCAAGTGGCCGGCGGCATTGAGCTGCCAGCCCTGGTTCAGTTGCTTCAGCAATTCCTGCACGCGATCGGCGGGAAGCGGCGGCACGCCGCCGCGGCAAGGGACGCATTTGTTGTCGGCTAATCCCATCGTCGTTTCCTCCTTTTACGTTCGACAGCCGTCACATTTTCACGCGGCACAAAGCCAAGGGTTGAGCCAGGCCGCGTAGCGTGGCTGTCCATTCCTCCTCGACCGGCAGGCCCGCCGCCGCCAACGCCTCGGCCGCGCGGGGATCGTCGAGATAGTCTTTCGGAAAAACCACGTCGCCGCCGGTACTCTCTCGCAGCACCCGCGAGGCCACGTTCACCGTCCGGCCGAAATAGTCCAGCAGCCCGTTGGCGTTGATGGCGATCGCCGGCCCATGGTGCAGGCCGAGTTTGATCACCAACGGCGGCCGGTCCGGCAGCGAGTCGTTGAAGGCCCGGAGCTCGCGCTGAATGGCCAGGACGCACCGCAGCCCGTCGGCCGGTTGGTGGAACACGGCCATGACGGCATCGCCGATGGTCTTCACGATGGCGCCGTGATGGCGCGCAATCCGTTCCTTGAGAAAATCGAAATGGCGGCGCACGTGGCCGTACGCCGGCGCATCGCCCGACTCCTCGTAGAGTCGCGTGGATTCTTTCAAGTCGCTGAAGAGGACCGTGACGGACTCGACGCCGATGTCCTGCCCCGGCGCCAGCACTTCGGCGCCGAACAGGTCGCGGAATTCCTGGAGCGCCGAAACTTTGGCGGCGCTGACGGCCTGGTCGTCCCACTGCACCCGCTCCAGCACCACGCCCAGGGTCTTTTGTGTGGCGTTGGTCCAGCGCAACGCGAACGACCCAGGCCGAAAGGCGAGGGCCGACGGCGTCCACCCGTCGTCGCGATAGACCACATCGAACGGTTCGACGGCTTGCGTCGGTCGGTGGTCTGCCGCCTGCGCCGTCGCCGGCTCGAGCAGGACCGTATGGTTGAGGCGGAGCACGCGCAGACGATAGGCCTCATCCCCGAGCGTCACCGACAAGTCGCGGCGCTCGCCGGGCCGCAACAGGTGCTGGACCAGGATGTGCGGGGCACTGTAGGGCCCGCCGAAACAAAAGACAGCGTCTTTGGCATCGCGGATCGAGGGATGGACCTTGAAGCGCAGCTCCACGGACCGGTCCAGATTCGCCTCGCAATCGATGCCGCAGGTGTCGCAATGGAAGCGCGCCGTGACCTGCGCCAAGCTCTCCTGCTCGCCCTTGGGCACGCGGCAGTTGGGGCACATCAACTCCCATTGCAAACTCAGCAACCCGGCGCGCGTCGCGTAGAGGAAGACCCGCAAGGTCTCGTGCCGGTCGGTCCCCCAACGCGCCGCCAGGGCATAGGGCTGCATGCGCAGCACTTCGTCGTCATCCCCCGTGCGGAGATGCACGACCAGCCGCTCCACGACCGCACGATCCAATTGGGCCAGGCTTTCCAGCCGCCTGGCACGCTGTTGCAAGACGGCGTCGTCTGCCCGGCTCGCGCGGGGCGCCGCAACAGGGCCGGGATCGGAGGGACGGCCGAGCCGCGCGGCCCGATCGGTTTGCGCGGCCTGGCCGGAGCGAAGCCGCGCAACGGCGCGCGTGCAATAGGCCCTGGCCTTGTTCATCGTGTCGCGACCCACCAAGGGGATCGCCAGCTTGCCGAGCCAATTGCGCGGTGTCAGTTCGGCGAACATGCGCACCTTGGTGCCGGAACCGTTCGGCTCCACTTCCACGCCACCGCGGAACCGCTCGATCGGCCCCTCCGTGTAGTCGCGCTGCACGGCATAGTTGGCGCCCCGCACCCACTCGAAGGGGTATTCGGTCCAGCGGAGAGGCAAGATGCCGTAGAGGGTGGCGCGCACCGGTCGGCCGATGTCGTCGTCCTCGAACGAACTCATCTGGACGGAGGGCAGGCCCGATTCCCGATTCAACCGATCCGTGTGGCCGAGCACGTTCCAGACCAACTCCGGCGGCGCGTCCACGGTCCATTCCTGGCTGATGCGTTGCGGGGGATAGGCCATCGTCACTCGTCGTCCGGCGCGCCACCCGATGCAGCCAGGTCCGATTGGGACACCTTGTCAGGGTTGAACTTGGCGGCGGCCTTGGTCATGCGATCCAAGGCCTCGTCGAACGAAAGGGGCTCGGCCTCCTTCGGCCGAAAGCGCACCGGGTTGATCCGCGCCACCACGAAACTTTTCAGATAGGGACTGGTCAGGCCTTTGGCTTTCAAGGCTTCGACGTGCCGGAGCACGAGATCGTCGAGATGCAGTAGGGTCTCGGCTCGGCGCTGCCGCACGGCCAGCGCGGCGCGGAGCGGCGTGGGCAAAAAGGCTTCCACTTTTTTCAGCACCGGATGGTAGGCGCCGCCGCTGAACCGCGGGCGCGACTCGTAACAGAGGCCCAGCGTGACGAAGGCCGGCTCCTCGAACTCCAGCACGTAGGTTTCTTCCGTCGCCTCGTCCCCGGACAACCGTGCCAACTCGCGGTACATGCGGATCACTTCCGTCGCCTTCTCGCGCAGGTTGTGCGCCTTCTCGGTGTTGAGCGCCAAGATCTGATAGGCCGCCGCGGCTTCGGGCACGACAATGGCCGTGATGCTCTTGGCACCGAGTGTCCGCATGGCCGAGAGGCGATGATGGCCGTTGGGCGTCCAGTAGCGTGGCGTCTCACCGTCCCGGTCCCGGCTTGCGTCTTGTGTGGTTTGCCGCACGGCGATGATCGGGTCCAGAAACCGCCCGATCTTGCCGATCACCCCTTCCAATTTACGGACGTGCACCTCGGACAGATTGCGCTGGTAGGGGGTGGCCGCCACAGCCTCGATGGGCAGCGCCGCCAGGATCAGCCAGCGTCCGCCGTAAGGCTCCCGATAGACCGACAGGACCTTGCCGCCGTCCTCCTCGATGGCCCGGTGCAGATCTCCGACGGGCCCGGGCGGCGCGGCGCTTGGCAGCTCGGTCGCCGCCAACCCCGTGGATTGTCCGGCCGGCTTCCGCCGTTTTCGCGCACTGGGCGCCCGCTTCGACTTTCTGTCCGGTTTCTTCTCGGTCACGGCTTCCTATGGTAGGGTAGCCGCCACACAAAGGGAAGGGTGGACGGAATCATTTCGGGCTGTCTGGACCGGCCTTCGTTCCAGGCACGGGCCCTGTGGCCGCGCCGGCAGGTTTGGCGGGCAATGGAGCAGGCGGCTGCAAGCGTTTCAGTTCCTCCCGCACCGGCGTTTCGTGGGTCTTGATACGGATGTGGGTGACGAGGCGCTCGACTTCGTCGAGGCCGCGGACCCGGTCGTAGACCGCGTCGTATTCCTCTTCCGTCTGCGCGATGCCGAACAGGTAGACGGTTCCGTGGGTCGCCCGCCAGCGATAGTTGGCATAGCGGATGCCGGCACCGCGCATGACGGCGAACTTCACTTTGAACTCGATGCCCGTGTCGCGCGCCGACTCGCGCAAACCGAAATCTTCCGTGATGTGCAGCTCGTTGTAAACTCGCGTCACGCCGGGCACGGCCTTGACGATGGCCGTGGCCGTGGCGTCGTCCTCGGCGGTCTTCACCGCGCCGGTGAGGAGCACGTCCCCCTGGAACACGTCGGCACTGACCGCGAAAAAGAGATTTTTTTCTCCTCCCGCCAGCGCCTGCAGGATAGCCGTCTTCACTTTCAGATCGTCGCCCATCTCGTCCAGCGTGCGTTCGTCGACGGCAACCTCCGTCGCGGTCAGGGCGGCCGACAGGGGCGTGGTGTAGGGATTGGGCATGAAGACCTCGCAGCCGGCGAGGAGGGGCGTGGCGAGCGGCAGGAACCACCTCGGCGACAGGGACATGGGCGTCATCCTCCGGCGGGACTCGATGAAAGTGTAACATAGGACGCCGTTCGTCCAACGGCGCTCGGCTTGCAAGTGCGGGAACGCGGGCCTATACTCCGCGCCACGCCTACGGATTCTCCATGTCGCGTCGACGCGAAGCCAATCTGCTGTATCCCGCCTTACCGGCGCTGATCGTCGTCATCACGATCGTGGCCGGCGCGGTGGCGGCGCTCGCGCTCGTGCACGTGCGCACGCACCTGATCGCGCTGTCGGGCGAAAGCCTCGCCCTGGCCGCGTCCGACGTGGCGGACAAGCTCGACATCGTCCTGTACGAGCGGCACGCCGATATCCAAAACTTCGCCAAGGCCCTCACGACTCACAGCCAGGCGCCGCAAGACCTGTCGCAGACTCTGATCGACTGGCAGCAAGTCAATCCCATCTATCTGTGGCTCGCCGTGACGGACGAGACAGGCCGCGTGATCGCCGCCACGGACCGCGTGTCTGTCGGACAAGATCGCTCGCGCGACGCCTGGTTTGCGACCGTCCGCGGAACCCCGAAAGAACTGATCGAGGACGCGCAGCCGTTCCCCGAGGCGAAGGGCTTGCTCGCCGTGTCCTTTACGGCTCCCTTGCAGAGCCCCGACGGCCGCTTTGCCGGCGTGATCACGGCCCGCGTGGGCCTCCCGGCGCTGGAGACCATCTTGGCCAGGACCGTCAGACTGCTCTTGACGGACCGGGGCATTACCGGCCGGCTCGAATGGCAGCTCATCACGACGGGGGGGCGCATCCTTGTCGATTCGACGGTCTCCGGCCAGCCGGCCACGTTGTCCGATCCCGGCGCGCTGCCGTCGGCCTACCTGCTGGCCGCCGGCAACAAACCGGGCTACGTCGAAGAACTCAGCGCGCTGCACCGCGTGCCGATGGTGACGGGCTATGCCAGAACCGAGGGCTACGGCACCTTTCGCGGACTGCCCTGGGGCATCCGCGTGAGCTTGCCGCGGAAGGACGTGCTGGCGCCGATTATGGAGTTGCAGTGGCAGATCGGCATCATTGTCGGGCTGGTCTGGGGGCCTCTGTTCCTGTTTCTCCTGTGGAGTTCTCTGCGGTTGAACGCCGAGGGGAAAGCCGCCAGGTCGCGCGAGCAGCGGTTGGCGACGACGCTGGCGACGATCACCGACGCGGTGTTCATAACCGACCGGGACGGGCGGCTGTCGTCGATGAACGAGGCGGCGGAAACCCTGAGCGGCCGGCGCGAAATCGAGGCCCGAGGCACGCCCGTGTCCGATCTGTTGTCGCTCGCGCACAAGCCGAGCGGGCGGCGCCTCGAACTGCCCATTGCCCAGGCGATTCAGGAACGGGCCGCCGTCCGCGTGCCGGCCGAGGTGGTCTTGCGGGCCCGCCAGGGACCGGAACGGTTCGTCGAAGGCAACAGCGCGCCGCTGAAGGACGACGACGGCGCGGTCATCGGCGGCCTGTTGGTGCTGCGCGACGTGACCGACCGGGTGCGGCTCGAACGGCGCCGGGCCGCGCAGTTTACCGTGACACGCATCCTCTCCGAGTCGTCGTCGCTCGCGGAGGCCGGCCCGCGCGTCTTGCAGGCCATCTGCGAAAGCCTGGATTGGGAAGAGGGCGCTCTCTGGCAAGTCGATTCGGATGCCAACCTGCTGCGGTGCTCGGCCTATTGGCACCGGGCGTCGGCCCACCATCCCGAGTTCGAACAGAGTACACGCGAGACGACATTTGCGCCGGGAATCGGCCTGCCGGGACGGGTCTGGAAAACGCGGGGGCCGGCCTGGATTCCGGACGTCTGCCAGGATCCCAATTTTCCCCGCGCGCCCTACGCGAAGAAAGCCGGCTTGCACGCGGCTTTCGGCTTTCCGATCAAAGTGGGGGACGTCGTGATCGGCGTGTTCGAATTTTTCAGCGGGGAACTGCGCCAGCCCGATACCGATCTGCTCGACATGTTGCGCGCGATCGGCACGCAGGTCGGCATGTTCTGCCGCCGCACGCATCTCGAGGCGCAGGCGCTGGGTCGATCCTGACGGAAGAAGAGATGGTGGAGGCGAGGGGAGTTGAACCCCTGTCCGAAGACCTTCAGCGCATCAGACCTACATGCGTAGCCGATTGTTTGTGTTTCGCCGCCGCCCACGCCCACCGGCAGGCTTAGAACGGCCGCTAGCCCAGTATCGTCTCGTCCTCAGCCGCTGAGCACCGGCCTTGGACCAGCCCGCTGCATCGCGCCCCTTCCACCCCCGCGGGCCTCAGGCGGAGGGACGTCGCGGTCAATTAAGCCGCGAGTGCCAGTTCTTGGTTGGCAGTTGCTAGTTTCCCGGAGGTTTTACGAGTCCCCGAGAGCTCGGCATGCACTGATGGCCTCTTGATCCCCGTCGAAACCGGTCGCCCCCCTTTCTTGAGAATGTTGAAAAAAGCTTCCCGCGGCGTTCTCGGTCGCGCGTCTCCCTGCGGCCTTGCTGGAAATCTTTTTTGAACATTCTCACCGACTCTTGCCCCTCGCTCGCCGTGGCCTTGCTGAACGGCCATTTTGAACAACCTGCGAAGCCTCTATCTGAGGCTTTGACCGTTCAGCATCATCAGGCGGCCATCTTACAGCAGGAATCACGGGTTTGCCAGCGACGCCTCGGTCGGCGCGGAAGGACGACACGGCGGGACTCCGGTTTGTGTCACCCGGCAATCGTGCTATCCTGGGGCCATGCCGACGCCGACCATTCCCGTCGAGGTCTCGGTAGGCTTCGTCCTGCTGACGCTCGCGGTGCTGATCGCCCTGGCGACGCTCGCGCGCCGGGTGGCGCCTCGCCTCTGGTGGCTTATCGGCCTGATGATCGGCTGGACGGCGCTCACGGCCGGTGTGGCCCTCTCCGGTGTGCTGGCGGAATTCGGCTCGGGCCAGCCGCGCCTGCCCGTCCTCATCATGATTCCGCTGATCTTCGTGGGCTGGCTCGCGTGGCTCTCGCCGGCCTCCCTGCACCTCGCCATGATTCCGCAGGCGCAGCTCGTGGCGCTCCAATGTTTTCGCCTGCCGGTCGAATTGCTGCTGGCCCGGATGGCTTCCGAACGGCTGCTGGCCGTGGAGATGACCTACTACGGCCGGAACTTCGACGTCCTGATCGGCATCGCGGCGCTCTTCGTAGCCTACCGCATTGCGGTGGACGGGGAGGAGGCCACCAAATTCCTCGTCGTCGGGTGGAACATGCTGGGGCTCATGCTGGTGACCGCCGTGCTGGTGCACGGCATCCTGTCGATTCCCTATCCGTTTCAGCCGCTCAGTCTGTCCGTTCCGACGTTCGCGATCGCCTATTTTCCGATCGTCTGGCTGCCGACGGTGCTGGTGCCCGTGGCGTACCTCCTGCACTTCGTCTCGCTGCGCCGCTGCTTCGCCCAGTCCATCGGCACGCCGGAGAGCGCCGAGTCGTAGGGCCGTTCGTTCAGCCGGCTAGGGGCGGCGCCGGCCGCCCCCATTCGCCCCCGTACACGAAGTCCTCGACGGGCATCCGTTCGCGCGGCGCCAGTTCCCTGGCACGGAGACGGTCCGGCAGCACGGCGGGATCGCCCGGATAACCGATGGCGATCATCGCCACCGGCTCGTGGCCGTCGGGCATCTTCACGTTCGCCTTGGCTTGGTCCACGCGAAACCCGGCCATCTGATGGATGGCGAGCCCTAGGGCCGTGGCCTGCAACGCGAGGTGCGCCGCGGCCATGCCGACGTCGTGGAAGGCATGGCGGTTCGGTGCACCGCCGTCTTCGAAGGTCAGGCGGGCGACGGATAGCACCAAGACCGGCACCCGGTGCACCCACCGCTGGTTGCCTTCCAGCAGACAGTCGAAGAGCCGGCCGTAGGCCTCGGGGTCGGCCTTGGTCGCCACGATGAACCGCCACGGCTGTTCATTGTCGGAAGAGGCGGCCCATCGCGCTGCCTCGAAAAGGCTGCGCAGGACTTCTGGCTCGACCGGCCGCTCCGCAAAGGCACGGGGGCTCCACCGCCGCCTGATGAGGTCGTGGATCGGATACGGCGTGTCTGCCGGTTTCTCCAGTGCGCTCATCGTACCTTTTCCTTTCCTTGTGTATGAGTGAACGTCACGCCCGCCTTTTGCACCTCTTGATAGGGAAGCAGCCAGACCAGCGATTCGTCGTGCAGGTCGCCCACTTGGATACGGTTGCCCCAGGGATCGCGGAAGTCGCAGCGGAAATGCGGGTGCAGCTTCAGCTTGTACTTCTTTGTCAGCTTGCGGCGGACTTCGTCGATCTGCTTCTGATCGCGCACCATCAGCCCGAAATGCTTGACGCGATCCGGCTGCAGCGTCTCCACTTCGAAGATGGCCATGAACTGGTGCTCGCCCAGCTTGCACCAGACCGATCCTTCGCCGCCGCGGAGCATCTTCAAGCCGAAGACGTCCGCATAGAACTTCGCGGCTTTCTTCGCATCCGTCACCTCGATCACGACGTGGTTGCAGCCATAGACCTGGACAGCCATCGGTTCGCTCCTCGTCCTGCTCGTTCAGCTCAGATGCCCCATCCGGCCCGCCTGATAATCCTGCGCAGCTTGGACGATCTCCTGCTGCGTATTCATCACGAACGGGCCGTAGCGGGCGATCGGCTCATTGATCGCCTCTCCGCTCATGATCAAGAGCAGGGCATCCGACGCCGCGTCGATCACGATCCGCTCGCCGGCCGGGCCGAGCCGGGCCAATTCGGCCTCCTTCACCGGTCCGGTTCCGTTGACGGATACGTCGCCCTGGAGCACGAAGACCGCCGCATTGAAGCCGGCCGGCACGGACACCTCCGCGCGATGGCCCGCCTTCACGCGCAGATCGTACAGATGCACCGGCGTGAACGTTTTGGCCGGGCCTTTCGCCCCGCAAAACTCCCCGGCGATCACGCGCAGGGTCCCGGCGCCTCCCTCCAATTCGACAGACGGAATCTGGCCGTCCAGCAGCGTCTGGTAGCCGGGCCTGGACATCTTATGGGCCTTCGGGAGATTCACCCACAATTGAATGGCGTGGAACGTGCCGCCCTTCTTCGCCCACTCCCGCTCGTGCATTTCTTCATGGACGATGCCGGAGGCAGCCGTCATCCACTGCACGTCGCCCGGGCCGATGATGCCGCCGCCCCCGGAGGAGTCCCGGTGTGCCACCACGCCCTCATAGACGATGGTGACGGTCTCGAAGCCGCGGTGCGGGTGCTCGCCCACGCCGCGCGGGGTGTCGGTGGGCGGAAAATCGGCCGGCCCCGCATAGTCCAGCAGCAGGAACGGGGAGAGCTGCTCGCCGACGGTCTGGCCGGGAATCAGGTTGCGGACGGGAAATCCGTCCCCGACCCAATGTTGGGATCCATGCCGATGGATCTGCGCCACGTCCTTGAGCAGGCCCCTGTCCTTATTGCGAGATTGTGCGACGTGCGTTGTGTTCATGGCGCACCCCCTTTCTTGCCGATCACCCCGGCCGGCTTATGCCACGAGCCGTTGCGCGATCTGCCGATCCACCGACCAGCGGCCCCCGCCGACGATCGTCAGTACGGCGGCAATTCCGATCACCAGCAGATGATACTCGTAGCCCTCGCCCGCCTGCTTGCCGAACCAGTTCATGAAAAACCCGTGCGGCAGGTGGACCAAGAATATCGCGCCCAACATGATGACGCCAAGGCTCGCCGCGCTGAACCGCGTCAGGAAGCCGGCGAGCAGGGCGAGACTGCCGAAGAACTCGCCGACGATGACCAAGAAGGCGATGAGCCAGGGCATCCCTGCCTTCTCCGCGAAGAAGCCCATCGTGCCGTCGAAGCCGAAGCCGCCGTACCAGCCCAACAATTTTTGCGCCCCGTGCGGGAACATGACGAGCCCGAGCGTGAGCCGCAAGACCAATCCCGTCCAACTCTCGTCTGTCCGGAAGAATGCGTTCATATGTCACCCCTTCGTTCGCTGTCAGGCCGATTCCACCGAGCGCACCATTTCAATCAGTCCCAGTTAAGATAGTCCTATATAGAACTAATGTCAATGGGGACAGCGGTTTTTCTTTTTGGTCTCCCGGATGGATAGATGTGACGGAAAATCGGAGGGTTAGCAGAGAACCCGGCAGTGGGCGGCCTATGCTCGCTTCGCTTTCATCGCCCGCTCGACCTCGCGGCCCGCCTCGCGCTCCTTGATCGTCTCGCGGCGGTCGTACTGCTTCTTACCTTTGGCCAACGCCAATTCCACCTTGGCCTTGCCCCGGGGCGTGAAGTAGAGACGGAGGGGGATCAGCGTGAGGCCCTTTTGCTGGGTCTGGCCGAGCAGCCGGGCAATCTCCTTGCGGTGCAGCAGCAGCTTGCGCGATCGCAAGGGGTCGGGGTTCATGATGTTGCCGTGGGAATAGGGGCTGATGTGCAGGTTGTGAAGAAAGACCTCTTCGCGGTCCACCGAGGCGTAGGCGTCGCGCAGATTCGCCTGCCCTGCGCGCAACGACTTGACCTCCGTGCCCCGGAGGACGATCCCGGCCTCCAGCTTCTCCTCGATGTGGTAGTCGTGAAAGGCCTTGCGGTTCGTGACCACGACCTTCTCGCCGCTGTCTTTTTCTTTTTTCATCGCCCGCCACTATAGCATGCGACGGCACAACCGGCGCAGCGCCGCGCATGCTTGACAGGGTGTTTCGTCGGGCCGATAGTAGGGCCCCGTTGCGGCAGGATCTGCCATGGGAATCCCCTCGCGTTGGTCTGCAAACAAAGGAGCCCCCATGTCAACGTCAAAGACGCTTGCGCCACTCCTCGGACTCGTCGTGCTCGCTTTCGGCATCTCTGCCGTCGCGCCAACGGCGCAATCGGCCCACGGGGCCAAACGATCCGATGCAGCGACTCTCGACCGGGGACGGTATCTCGTCAAATTGGGCGGATGCAATGATTGCCATACGCCGGGCTATGCCCCCTCCGGCGGCAAGGTGGACGAAAAACAATGGTTGATCGGCGACACCCTCGGCTGGCGCGGCCCCTGGGGTACGACCTACCCGTCCAACCTGCGGCTCTATTTCCAAAATCTGTCCGAGGACGAGTGGGTGAAGGCGGCCAAGACCCTCCAAACGCGCCCGCCCATGCCCTGGTTTACGCTCCGCGGTCTGCACGAGAACGATCTGCGCGCCATGTACAAATTCATCAAGTCCCTCGGCCCGGCCGGCGAACCGGCCCCCGCCTACCTCCCGCCAGACCAGGAACCTAAACCGCCCTTCGTCCAGTTCCCCCAACCGCCCAAATGACGGGGGCGGTCGTTTGCTTGAAGCGACCGCGAGGCTTACGGCGGACCAACACGGCTCCGGCCTTGAGCGGAAGCAACCTGTCCGCTTCGGCGCTTGACCTCCCCCGCCACCCCCGCCTACCATCCACCCCATGCGCAAACTCTCCCCCTTCGCTTCCGTCTCCGACATCCTCGATGGCATCGCCAAGCGCTTGGGGCTTGAGACCAAACTCCTGGAGGCCCACCTCAAGCGCCGCTGGGCCGAGATCGCCGGCGCGCAGATCGCCGCGCACACGAGACCGGAGCAGATTCGGTTCAAGAAGCTCGTCCTGATCGTGGAGAACTCGGTCTGGCTCCAGCAACTCACCTTTCTCAAACCCAAGCTGCTGGACAAGATCGCGGAGGCGGCCGGCGGTACGCTCGTGACCGACATTCAGTTGCGCGTCGGCGAGGTGGCGTCGGCCGGGTCTGACGCGGGCATTCGGGACCACGAGAAAGGCCTCGTCAGAATCGAGCCGAGTCCCGAGGCCTTGGCCGAAGCGGCGGCGCATGCGGCGACGATCGCCGACCCCGACTTGCGGCGCCGCATGACGCGTGTGATGGCGCAGGCGATTACGGCGCTGGCGTGCCGTCAGGCGGGGCGGCCGGGCGCGGGATCGGCCCCTTGAACATGAGCTGCGAGTAGGCCGCCGTGGCCGGCGTATCCGGGCCCTGGATGAGCGGCCCGATGCGGCCTTCTTCCTCCAATCCGTCCAGCCGGTAGTAGCCCCGCACCGCGTTGTCGAAGGCTTTGCGAAGCTCCGGGTCGCCGCTCGTCAGATACTTGTGCAGCATCTCCGGCTCCGCCCAGGAATCGTGGGTGAAGATGAAAATCGTGATGCGCCAATAGCGGCCGTCCGGGTCGTCCGGCGTGGTCGGCTGGATTTTCATCCTGGCGAAGTCGTGCGTCTCGCGCCCGATCGCGCGGAACCGTTCGATGAGCGTCTGGATGGCCGAATCGGTCGTCCAGGGCGGCACGTGCGCGGCGACGACCGTGCCTTCCTGCGAGCCGATGCTGAAGGGCGGGATGGTCCGGTCGGGACGGCTTAGGAACATGCCGCCCCAGATCAAGGCGAAGGCGGTCACGAAGACGCCGAGCGCGAGCTTGACGACGATGTCGAGCGGCTTCTTGGGGGACGGCGATGCCGATGCGGCGGCATCGGCAGGCTGGACAGACGCGGGATCGTGCATGGAGCCGGAACCGACTGGGGCGCGCGCGGGGCGACGGGCCTATTCGCCCCCGTCGCCTTCTTCGCCTTCGCCGGATTCGGCCAGCCGCGCCACGCCCACGACGCGGTCGTCGGGACTGTCCAGTTCGAGCACGCGGACGCCCTGGGTATTGCGGCCGACTTCCCGGATGTCGTCCACGCGACAGCGGAGAATTTTCCCCTGCGCGGCCATCAGCATGATTTCGTCGTCGTCCCGCACTTGCAGGAAGCCGACGGCCAGGCCGTTTTTCTCCGTCGTCTTGACGGAGATGATGCCCTTCCCGCCGCGGCCCTGGATGCGGTACTCCGTGACCGGCGTCCGCTTGCCGTAGCCGCCTTCGGTGATGGTGAGGATCGCCGTCGTGGAGTCCGGCGTGATGGTTTCCATCCCGATCACTTCGTTGCCTTCCTCCAGCGTGATGCCGCGGACGCCGTGAGCGGTGCGGCCCATCGGCCGGACGTCGTCTTCCTTGAAGCGGATGACGATGCCTTGCTTGGTGCCCAACAGGATCTCGCGCTGCCCGTCGGTGATCTCGACGCCGATGAGCTTGTCGCCCTCGTCCAGCGTGAGGGCGATGATGCCGCCGGCCCGCGGATTGCCGTAGGCCGACAGCTCGGTCTTCTTGATGACGCCCTGCCGCGTGGCCATGACCACGTAGCGGTCCTCGCGGAATTCCTTGACGGGGAGAGTGGCCGTGACCTTCTCCTCCTTCGTGAGCGCCAGGAGGTTGACCAGCGCCTTGCCCTTGGCCGCGCGGCCGGCCTCGGGAATTTCGTGCACCTTGAGCCAGTAGACCTTGCCCGCGTCGGTGAAGAAGAGCAGGTAGTCGTGGGTCGAGGCGGTGAAGAGCGTGGCGACGAAGTCCTCGTCGCGGACGCCCATGCCGATCTTGCCCTTGCCGCCGCGCCGCTGTGCGCGGTACAGCGTGACCGGGTTGCGCTTGATATAGCCGGCGTGGGAGATCGTGACGACCACTTCCTCGTCGGCGATGAGGTCCTCGACGTTGATCTCGGCCGCTTCCTTGACGATTTGCGTGCGCCGCGGGTCCTTGTAGGTTTCTTTGACGCCCTGAAGCTCGTCCTTGATGAGCTTCTTCACCAGGGCCTGGCTGGCCAGGACCGACTTGAGGTATTCGATGCGCTTGAGCAGCTCCTGATACTCCTCCAGCAGTTTGTTCCGCTCCAGTTGCGTGAGCCGCTGGAGTTTCATGTCCAGGATCGCGGCGGCCTGGATGTCGGTCAGGCGGAAGCGCTGCACCAGCTTGGCGCGGGCCTCGTCCGGCGACGGCGACCGGCGGATGAGCTGGATCACGTCGTCCAGGTTGTCGATCGCGATCTTGAGGCCTTCCAAGATGTGGGCGCGCTCTTCCGCCTTCCGCAGGTCGTAGGCAGTGCGGCGCATGACCACTTCGCGGCGATGCTCGAGGAAGGCCGAGAGGATCTGCTTGAGGTTCAGCACCTCGGGCCGGTTGTTCACCAGCGCGAGCATGTTGACGCCGAAGGTGGTCTGGAGCTGCGTGTGCTTGTACAGATTGTTCAAGACCACCAGCGGGACCTCGCCCTTTTTGAGCTCGATGACGACCCGCACGCCCTCGCGGTCGGACTCGTCGCGCAGGTCGGCGATGCCCTCCACCCTCTTGTCCTGCGCCAGCTCGGCGATCTTCTCGATCAGCTTCGCCTTGTTCACCTGGTAGGGAATCTCGGTGACGATCAGCCGGTCCCGGTCGGTGCGCTCGTCGGTTTCAATGCTGACCTTGGCGCGTAGCGTCAGCAGGCCCCGTCCGGTTTCGTAGGCTTCGCGAATGCCCTGCTTGCCGCAGATGAGGCCCGCGGTCGGGAAATCCGGGCCGGGGATGGCCTTCATCAGTTCGGGGATCGTGGCGTCGGGATTGTCGAGCAGGAGCATCAGGCCGTTGACCACTTCGCCCAGATTGTGCGTGGGCACGTTGGTGGCGTAGCCGACCGCGATGCCGCCGGCGCCGTTGACGAGCAGGTTGGGCACCTTGGCGGGGAGCACGGTGGGCTCCGTCCGGGACTCGTCGTAGTTGGGGACGAAGTCCACGGTCTCCTTGTCGATGTCCGCCAGCATCTCCTCGGCCAGGCGGGTGAGGCGGGCTTCGGTGTACCGCATGGCGGCGGGGGGATCGCCGTCGACCGAGCCGAAGTTGCCCTGGCCGTCCACCAGCAGCTCCCGCATGTTGAAGTCCTGCGCCATCCGGACCAGCGTGTCGTAGATGGCGGAGTCCCCGTGCGGGTGGTAGTTGCCCATGATCTCGCCGACGATCTTGGCGGATTTCCGGTAGGGCCGGTTGGGCGCCAGGCCCATTTCGTTCATCCCGTGGAGGATGCGGCGATGGACCGGCTTGAGGCCGTCGCGCACGTCGGGGAGCGCGCGTCCCACGATCACGCTCATGGCGTAATCGAGGTACGACGAGCGCATCTCGTCTTCGATCGCGATCTGACTCATCCGTTCGTCGAGCGGCATGTCCGGCGGTCTCCTCTCGTCGCGTCGTTACACGTCCAAATTCCGCACTTCCAGCGCGTGCTCCTGGATGAAGTTGCGGCGGGGCTCGACTTCGTCGCCCATGAGGACCGAGAAGATCTCGTCCACGCCCGTCGCATCCTCCAGCTTCACCTGGAGCAGCGTGCGCGTTTCGGGATTCATCGTCGTCTCCCAGAGCTGCTCCGGGTTCATTTCCCCCAAGCCTTTGTAGCGCTGGATGTTCAAGCCTTGCTTGCCGACTTCCAGGATGGCCCGGACCAGGGCGCCGGACGTCACCGGCTGGGTTTCCCCCTCCGCAGTCTTCATCTTGATCTTGTACGGCGGCCGTCCCAGCCCGATGGCCATCGGCGCGAGCTTCTGCAACTCGCGGAAGTCCGCGGATCCGACCAGATCGTGGTTGACCACGGCGCCGTGAGCGATCCCGTTGTTGGCGATCGTGACGATCACCTTGTTGGACTGGTGCTCCTCGTCATCCTCGATGTCGAGGGCCACGGCCGCCTTGGGGAACGCCGCGACGAGGGCCTTTTTGGCGTTGGCGACCGCCTTCTTGAGCGCGCCCTCGTTCTTGAGCACGTCGCGGTTGAACCCCGGCTCGTCCACGAACACGCGGAGCACGTCCGCTTCGTGCGGCCGCTTGGCCGCGCGCACGAGCAGCTCCTCGAACTGGATCAGTTTTTTCAAGTAGGGGAGCAGGCGCCGGCCGTTCGTGTAGCCGCCGCTGTCGAGCTGCACCTCCACATCCTCCACGGCCAGCTCCGACAGATAGTCGTTCAGCAGGCGCTCGTCCTTAAGATACTTCTCCGTCCGGCCCTTCTTGACTTTGAAGAGCGGCGGCTGGGCGATGTAGACGTAGCCCCGCTCGATGAGTTCCGGCATCTGGCGATAGAAAAAGGTGAGCAGGAGTGTGCGGATGTGGCTACCGTCCACGTCCGCGTCGGTCATGAGGATCACCTTGTGGTAGCGCGCCTTGGCGATGTCGAAGGACTCCTTGTCCGGCTTGTCGCTGTCCTCGTCGCGCTTGCGGCCGATGCCCGTGCCCAAGGCCATGATGAGGGTCCGGATCTCGTCGCTCGAGAGCATCTTGTCGAACCGGGCCTTCTCGACGTTGAGGATCTTGCCCTTGAGCGGCAGGATGGCCTGATTCTTCCGGTCGCGGCCCTGCTTGGCTGAGCCGCCGGCCGAGTCGCCCTCGACGATGAACAGCTCGCTGTGCGCCGGGTCTTTCTCCGAGCAGTCGGCGAGCTTGCCGGGGAGCGAGCCGCCGTCGAGCGCGCTCTTGCGGCGGATCAGGTCCTTGGCTTTGCGGGCCGCTTCGCGCGCCCGCGCCGCGTCCACGGCCTTGCCGATGATCTTGCGGGCGATCGGCGGATTTTCTTCGAAGAAATTGCCCAGCGCTTCGTTGACCGCGGCCTCCACCACACCCTTGACCTCGCTGTTGCCCAGCTTGGCCTTGGTCTGCCCTTCGAACTGCGGCTGGCGGATCTTGACGCTGACGACGGCGGTCAGCCCCTCGCGCACGTCGTCGCCGGTGAGGGACTCGACCTCCTTTTTCAACAGATCGTTGGCCGACGCGTAATTGTTGATGGTCCGCGTCAGCGCGGCCTTGAAGCCGACGAGGTGCGTGCCGCCCTCGCGGGTATTGATGTTGTTGGCGAAGGAAAAGAGGTTCTCCGCGTAACTGTCGTTGTACTGGAGGGCCACCTCCAGCATCAGGTCCGGCTTGGTCACATCGATCGAAATGGTCTTGTGGAGCGGGGTCTTGGCTTCGTTGAGGTGCTCGACGAAGGAGACGATGCCGCCCTTGTATTTGAAGACCTGCTCCTTGAGCGGCGTCTTGCGCTCGTCGCGGATCGTGATCTCCAGGCCCTTGTTCAGGAAGGCCAATTCCCGGAGCCGCTGCGACAGGACGTCGAAGCTGAACTCGAGCGTTTCGAAGACCTCGCCGTCGGGTTTGAAGGTGACTTTGGTGCCGCGGCGCTTGGTCTTGCCGGTGACCTTGAGCGGCGCCATCGACTTGCCCCGCTCGTACCGCTGCTCGAAGACCTGGCCGTCCTGCCAGATTTCCAGCTCCAGCCATTCGGAGAGCGCGTTGACGACGGAGATGCCGACGCCGTGCAGGCCGCCGGAGACGGTGTAGGCGCCCTGCTCGAACTTGCCGCCCGCGTGGAGGACGGTGAGGGCCACCTCGGCGGCCGACTTTTTCTGCGTGGAGTGCATCCCTGTCGGGATGCCGCGGCCGTTGTCCACGACCGTCACGCTGCCGTCGATGTGGATGTCCACCTCGATGGTCTCGCCGAAGCCGGCCATGTGCTCGTCCACGCTGTTGTCCACCACCTCGTAGACCAGGTGGTGCAGGCCGTCGGGCCCGGTGGAGCCGATGTACATGGCGGGGCGCTTGCGCACCGCCTCGAGTCCTTCGAGGACCTTGATCTGATCGGCGCTGTAGGAGTCCGACGCGCCCTTTTTCGGGGCCTCGGCGCCCTTGATCTCGTCTTTGGTGGCCATCGTCCTCCTTCCGCTCCCGCTCACACTTTGATCGGCATGACGACGCAGGTGAAACCGGCGTTCCCCGGCTCTTTGAGCAAACACGGACTCAGCGCGTTGTCCATCTGCAGCGAAACGGATTCGCCGTCGGCGACGGCCAGGACGTCCAGCAGGTACCGGGCGTTGAAGCCCGTGGTCAGCGTTTCGCCCTTGTACTGGGCCGGCAGTTCTTCGGTGGCCTCCCCGATGTCCGGATTGCTGGAGAACAGCGTGACTTTGCCCACCGACATGGTGAGCTTGACGGCGTTGGTCTTGTCGCGCGAGAGGACCGCCACGCGCCGCAGCGCCCCCTCCAGCTCGGCCCGCGCCACGAGCAGGCGTTTGTCCGCGTCCTTTTCCTTCGGCACCACCTGCTGATAGTTGGGGTAGTTCCCCTCCATCAGGCGGGAGGTGAGGAGCAGGCCGCTCTTGCGGAAGACCATGAGGTTCTTCGTGAAGCCGATCAACGGCTCGCCGTCACCCTCTTCGAGCAACCGCTTGATCTCGTGCGCGGCCTTCTTCGGAATGATGGCCTTGACCTCACCCTTGATCTCCTTGGTCGCGTCGATCTCCTGTTCCGCCAGCGCCAGGCGGTGCCCGTCGGTGCCGACGAGGCGGAGCGTCGCCTTCTTCTCGCCCGCGATGAGCGTCACCAACAGGCCGTTGAGGATGTAGCGGGCGTCGTTGTCGCCCACGGCGAAGAGGGTCTTGCGGATGAGATTCTGGAAGCCCGTGCCGTCGAGGGGGACCAGTCCCTCGCGCTCGATCGCCGGGAGCTGTGGATAATCGGCGCTGGGCAGGCCGACGATCTTGAATTGGCTCTTGCCGGAGCGGATCGTCACCCAGTTGTTGTCGCCCACCGCCAGCTCGACCTCGCCGTCCGGCAGCTCCTTGAGGATTTCGAAGAGCTTGCGGGCCGAGAGGGTGATGGCGCCCGGCTCCTTCACCGTCGCCTTGTATAGGCCGCGCATGCCGATCTCGAGGTCGGTGGCGATCACCTCGACGCCTTCGGCCTTGGCTTCCAGGAGGATATTCGACAGTTGCGGCATCGTGTTGCGTTTTTCCACGACGCCCTGCACCCGCTGCAGCGCGGTGAGCATTTCGTCGCGGGCGATTCGTAGCTTCATCGGGTGGTCTCCACGGGTTCGGTGCGCCGCCTTAGCCCTTCGTGATCTGGTCCTTCAAGCTGTCCAACGTCGCCCGGAGCGTGTGGTCCGCTTCGAGGGCCTTGGTGATCTGCTTGCACGCATGGATGATCGTCGTATGGTCTTTCCCGCCGAAGTGGCGGCCGATTTCGGGGAATGAGGCGTCGGTCATCTCGCGGCACAGGTACATGGCGATCTGCCGCGGATGGACCAGGGTCTTGCTCCGCCGGCGACTCTTGAGTTCCGACACCTTCACGTGGAACCGGCCGGCCACGGCTTCTTCGATGTCGTCCATGGCGACGATCTTCTTTTTCTCGCCGATGATGTCGCGCAACACGTTTTTGGCCATGTCCATCGTGATCGTCTGGCCGGTGAGCGAGGCAAAGGCGCCGAGCCGGACGAGCGACCCCTCGAGTTCGCGGATGTTGCTCTTCATATTGGCCGCCAGGAACTGGATGACTTCTTCCGGCAGGCCGATCCCCTCGTCGTCCGATTTCTTCCGGAGGATGGCAATGCGGGTCTCGACGTCGGGCGCCTGCAAGTCGGCGATCAGGCCCCATTCGAAGCGGGAGCGGAGGCGCTCCTCCATGTCCGGCATTTCTTTCGGAAACCGGTCGCTCGAGAGCACGATCTGCTTACGCGCCTCGTAGAGCGTGTTGAAGGTGTGGAAGAACTCTTCCTGCGTCCGCTCCTTGCCCGCGAGGAATTGCACGTCGTCGACTAGGAGCATGTCGATGTTCCGGTACCGTTTGCGCAAGTCGATCATCTTGTCGTAACGGATCGAGTTGATAACCTCGTTGGTGAACTGCTCGGTCGTCACGTAGGCGATGCGGAGATCGCCGCGCTCGGCCACATGGTTGCCGATCGCGTTCAGCAAATGGGTCTTGCCGAGCCCCACGCCGCCGTAGATGAAAAGCGGATTGTAGGCTTCGGCGGGGCGGTCGGCGACGGCCATACTGGCCGCATGGGCGAATTGATTGCTCGCGCCGACGACGAAACTTGTGAAGGTATACTTGGGGTTCAGCGCTGTGTTGCGACGGGGCCGTCCGGCTCCCGGGCTTTTCGCCGCCTGTGCGCCTCCGGTTCCGGTCTTGTCGGCCGGCACGAGCGACACGGTCATACGGCTGTGACCGACTATCGATTCCAGGGCTTCTTCGAGCAACCCCGGGTGGTTGCGTTCGAGCCATTCGCCGAAGTACCGGCTGGGCACTTGCACGCGGGCCGTGGAGTCTTCCATTCCCTTCAGCTTCAGCGGGAGGAACCAGGTCTCATAGACTTGCGAGGAGACTCGGCCTCGGACAAACCCCAATACGTTGTCCCATAGAGTTTGAGGAGCCACATCCCCTGGCCTTTCCTTGTTCACAGATTTATCAACAGGTGTGGACAAACTATTTGTCTTTTCGCGCATTTTCCCTTGCCGCTCGTATTTCTTCTTGTCGACTGTCAGACGAAAAAGGAACTGGTCGCCCAACTACTCACAGACCTTACACAAGGAACCCATATCAATCCCTCTTGCGCCGTCCCCAGGGACGAAAAAAAATTTTTCATAACTTTCATACGGCTACAAACCATCAACATCTTTCAGCCACCTACTCCTATTCCGACTCCGACGAATTTTCTTTTCCTATGAGGTTCAAAGATTCGTAAGAGAGCTTCCGGATTCCCCGCTCGCTTTCAAATTGCCACAACCGTCTCCGCTTCAAAAATCATTCGAACCAGATCGGCGTACGACACAGTCGGAAACGTAGAGATGACGTTCCGTGCCGTACAGTCCTCATCGAGCACATACACGAATCGACCGAGCGGCTCGTCGATCGCCACAGCGTCTTGCAGCAGCACCAGGGAGAAAGCATCGTCGTCCTCGTCGGAAGAGGGGAGGAGCGGTTTCCAGTCGCCGGTTGTCGGCTTGTTGACGATATACAAAGTTCGCGGCGTCATGGGCATTAAAAGGCGATCACGCGATCACCGGCCTTGATAGTCGAGGCGATTTGCTCGGTTGAAGCTTCCTGAACGGAGAAGTCTTTTTTAAGTGACAACCGGTCGATGGTCCCGATCATGACGGTAAAGGGAATCTTCAGATGCTGAAACGACGGCAGATACTTTTCTAAAATATCGACATCGATGATGTCGTCGGTCTCTTCGCTCAGGAGACGCGGGGCTTCGCCTAGCAAGATGACTGTCATAGGGTTGTCTCCCGCGCCCAAACCCAAGGCGATGCGGAGCGCTTCGACCGCCCGGCCGCTTTTGCATGGGTCCTCACGGACCACCAGGACGAAACGGAGAGGAGAAGAAGACATGGACCGCTCAATTTCCTGTCCGACGGATCAGTTGAACGCCACAAAACGGTCACATCCGTTCATGATGTTCGAGAGGACCACGAGACCGCACAGGGTGACGTGGCTCCCCACGTTGTCGGTCGACACGCGATGCTGCTGACATCCATAGGCACACACAAAGAACTTCGCGCCGCCGGAAGCAAGTTTTTCGAGTCGCGGATCGCGAAGGTTCTGCACGCCAAGGTCGATGAGGTAGAGATAGACGTCATGACCGGCATGCAGCGCCTCCTCACCTAGGCGAGAAACGGTATTGATGTGGGGATGATCTGAGCCTGTGGATAATAAGATTCCAAGCTTCTTTTTGTCCATCCTCAATCCACAGGAGTAATAAACAATTATTACTCAAATATTTCAACGACTTAAGAATATATAGCAGATGGGAAAAATGTACAGGTTTTTTCAGAAAAAGTCAACCGTAAAAATGGGCCGGATTTAGGCTGATTTTAGGAGAGTTTGCAGCCGGGTTGGTGCGTCGGCCAGGGAGACTTCTTCCTGAGCCCTTGTCGACATGTCACGGAGGACTACCGTCTGGCGCGAGGCTTCGTCATCACCCACGATGAGGGTGAAGCGGGCCTGGAGCCGGTCGGCTTGCCGGAGCAGGACTTTCAGCGTCGTCGCGCGGTAATCAGTGTCGGCGGAAATGCCGTGAGACCTCAAGGCATCCAACAGGCGGAGCCCCGCCGCCAATCCCCGCTCCCCGAATCCCGCGACGAACACCCGGTTGACGGCTGGCGGCACGGATTCTTCCGGGAGCATGAGCGCGATCCGCTCGATGCCCACCGCAAACCCAACCGCAGGGGTCTTCGGTCCCCCGAGCGTTTCGACCAAGCCGTCGTAACGGCCGCCGGCCCCCACGGCATTTTGCGCCCCCAGATGCGAGGTTGTGATCTCGAAAGTCGTCATCGTGTAATAATCGAGCCCTCGCACGAGCCGGGGATTCAGGACGTAGGGAATGGCAAGCGCATCCAGGCCTGCTTTGACCTCGTTGAAATGCTGCACGGCCTGGGGCGAGAGGTGGTCGGTCAGTTTCGGCGCCTCCGCCGTTTCCGCCTTGCACGCCGGCACCTTGCAATCGAGGACTCGCAGGGGATTCGCACCGATGCGCCGCCGACAGTTTTCGCAGAGACGTGCAGCCCGCGGCTGCAAGAAGGCGACCAGCGCGGTTTTGTAAGCCGGACGATCCGAAGCCTCGCCCAAACTGTTCAGTTCCAGTGAGAGATCGGCCAGGCCTAGCCTCGAGAGGACGCGCCAGAGCAGTGCGATAACCTCGACGTCCGCCAGGGGGCTCGCGCTCCCGAAATACTCCACGCCATATTGGTGAAACTGGCGGAGCCGCCCGGCCTGGGGCCGCTCGTGCCGGAACATGGGGCCGAAATAGTAAAACTTCTGGCAGGTGGGCAGGGCCGCCAGATTGTGTTCGATGTAGGCCCGTACGACCCCGGCGGTGGCTTCCGGGCGGAGGGTGAGGGACGATCCGTCCCGATCCTGAAACGTGTACATTTCTTTTTCAACGATGTCCGTCGTCCCGCCGATGCTGCGCGCAAACAATTCGGTGAACTCGAACACCGGGACACGGATCTCCTGGAAGCCGAAGGCTTCGGACCAGCGGCGGCACGCCGCTTCGATGGCCTGCCACCGGGGCATGTCCTCCGGCAGCAGGTCCTTGACGCCTTTGATGCCGCGAATCATGGCGCGGCATGATAGCGACCGACCTCTCCCGCCGTCAACGCGCGCGTCCTCGGCGAACCGGGCGCCGACGCCGGCTTGCGACGGTCCGGGGCTCGGGGTATAGTGCGCCGCATGTCTGTGGACGGTCCTTCCCGCCGCGTCCTTGCCGTTGCCCCGATGCCGCCCGAAAAGGCGGCCTACGCGCTGGCCCGCTACAGCCGCTCGGCCGATTCCATCGAAGAAAGTCTGCGCTGGGTCCACGGCCATTCTTCGGAAAAATTCTGGGAGCAGTTCTATTTCGCCTACGGCCATGCCTCCATCGCCGACCTGGGCCACGTCATCGTCTGCTTCGAGCACATCTCCGAACTGGCGGCGATCCGTTTGGAAGATGAGCCCCTGTGGGACGGGCAGGCCAAGTCCTCCCGTTATCAGAACTTCGGCCAGAGCGGTTGCTACGTGCCTCCCTCGATCCACGGGAGCGACACGGAAGGAGTCTACCGGGGCATCATCGGTAGTCTGGTCAATTGCTACCGTCTGCTGCACGACCCCTTGATGCAACATGTGGCCGAGCGGACCCCGCGGCCGGCCGACATGAAGCCGGCCGACTACGACCGCACGATCGCCGCCCGCGCGTTCGACGTGACACGCTATCTCCTGCCGCTCGCGGTGCGGACGAACGTCGGCCAGGTGGTGAGCATCCGCACGCTGGAAAAGCAGATCACGCGATTGCTCTCCTCGCAGTTGCCGGAGCTGCAAGCCATCGGCGAAGACCTGGCCGCCGCCTGCCAGCGCCCGCCGGTCAACGTGTGGGGGGAGCTGTCGGGTCAGGCCGCCGCGCCGGAGCCCTTGGCGCCGACCCTCGCGCGCCACGCCAAGGCCAGCCCGTATCAGGCCGAGGTCTACCAGGACCTGGCCCGCTATGCCCGGGAAGTCTTCGCGGCCTCGGGTTTGGACCAGCCCCTTGCCTGGGGCGAGCCGGAGCCGGTCGACCTCGTCGAGGCGCACCATCCGCTGGACGAGCTGGCGGCCACGCTGCTCTATCGAGTCGGGCAGGCGCCGTACCGAAAAATTTTACAGTTGGTGGAGGGGTTCTCGGAAAAGCAGAAGCAGGAGGTCGTCGAGGTGGCGCTCAAGAAGCGCGGCCCCTACGACGAGCTGATCAAGGAATTTCGCTCCGGCTACGCCTTCCTCTTCGACGTCCTCATGGACGTCGGCGGCTGGCGCGACATGCACCGGCACCGGCGGTGCCAGCAGGTTCAGCAGAATTTCACCACGGTCCACGGTTACGACGTGCCGAAAATTCTGGACGAAGCGGGGTTGGCGGCCGACTATCGCGCCTGCCTGAACGCAGTGAAACAGGATATCGAGTCTCTCCGCAAGGTCAGCCCCGAAGCGGCGCTCTATGCCGTTCCCTTCGGATTCAAGGTCCGCTGTCTCTTCAAGATGGACTATGCCGAGGTCGAGTACATCTCGCGGCTCCGCTCCGGCGTGAAGGGCCACTGGTCCTACCGCACCATCGCCTGGCTCATGAAGCAGAAGCTCGCCGAACGCCATCCCTTCCTGGCCGACCGGATCGACGCCACGCCGCCGGACGTGGAAGACACGTTGACGCGCTGACCCGACGGGGCTAGCATTTCGCCGTCCAAGGAGATCCCGTGACCGATTTCGAACCGCGCATCACCGACGCCTTCCTCCGCGGCCAGTGGGACGAGGCGCACCGCGAGGCCCAGGCCTGGGAGGCTGCTCTGTCCGCGACCGGCGCGGTCGATCCCCGGCCGGTGTTCGCGCGCAACGTCGTCCATCTGCTCAAGGGCGAATTCAAGGAGGCGTGGAAACTCCATGCCGCGTGCCTGCACGAGGCGGCCGACATCGAGCAGGTGCGGACCTGGGTCGAGGCGATGGTGAAGGACCACCCGGACCGGGCCAACGTGCACTTGGTCGCGGGGCTGTTTCTCTCGCAGTCGGGTCAGTCCGAACAGTCCCTCGCACGCTATAAGGAGGCGGGCCGGCTCGATCCGCAGTCGGCTTTTCCAGCCTACTTTCTGGCCCAGATACACGAGCGGGCGGGGCGCACGGAGCTGGCCATCAAGGCCTACCGCGAGGCGATCAAGCTGAACCCCGCCTCCACGCCGAGCCGGACCAACTTAGGCGTCCTCTATCAGCACCAAGGCCAGTTGGAAATGGCGATCCCGCAGTACCGGGAGGTGCTCAAGCTCACGCCGGACGATCCGGTCGCGCACGCCAATTTGGGTTCAGCCCTGGCCGAGCAGGGCAAGATGGAACCGGCGCTGGCCGCCTACAAGGAAGCGATCCGATTGAACCCGAATGACGCGGAAGTGCGCTTCGCCATCGGCAGCCTCTACGAGGCCAAGCAGCGGTTGGATTTGGCCTTGAAAGAATACGAGGCGGCGCTGGCCGCCGATCCGAACTTCGGGGCGGCCCACACGGCGATCGGGTGGATTCGCTTGAACAAGGGCTGGCGCGAAGAAGCGATGGAGTCCTTCGGACGAGCCTTGAAGGCCAATCCGGAAGATGCGCGCGCCTACGTGGGCGTGGCCCGCGTCTACTTGATGCGGGGCAAACAGCAGACGGCGATGGAAAATTATTCGATGGCTCTCAAGTACGAGAAGGATCCGGAGCAGAAGAACAAGATCATGAACGACCTATTCCGGGAGGGCAATACCTGGGACGTCTAGTCGGTTCGCCGGCCGGTCCTGCCCCCTTCACGCCGCCCGTATCGATCGAGGCAACAACGCCTCAGTCAACCGTCACCGCACCAGCCGGTTCAGCGCGATGTTTGCCTGCATGATGAAGAGCTGGAAGGCATTCCACGTCGCGGCGTCGATGGCCCGCGGGTGATCGGCCCAAATCAAGCCGACCGATCTGGTGCCGCTACACAGGGGGCCCAGCGCCACCTCGCGCACGTCGTCGAACTGCGCGAGGGCCGGCGGAAGGGGAATCTGGTGCGGTTGGGCTCGGCTCAGGCGCAGCGGCGCCTTGTCGAGGAGGACGCGCATCAACAGGTTGGTATTCGCGTCCGCCGGGCTGGCGAAGGCCGGCAGGCGGTCGTCGATGCCGGGACCTACGCCGAAGCGGGCGGCGAACGTCTTGGTGGCGGTGTGCGGCAACACGAGCGCCACATGGGCGAAGCCGCAGCCCCGGTGCAGTCCTTCGAGCAGATACGTGACGACCGTATTGAAGTCCGGCTGATCGAGGACGTGGGCGCTGAGTTCCATTAAAAAGGGCAGGTAGGCCGGCGTGGCTTCGGCCGGAGCGGGTGCCGCCCCGCCGGCATCGGTCTGCCGCTCGGACGGCTCGAAAGCTGGCGCCGCCGATGCACGCAGAGGACTCTGGTCGTCGGGCCGTGAACAGACGGCTGTCTCCTGGTGCGCAGGAGAATCGATGACTTTCAATCTGACGTCCCCGGCACAGGCCGATTCGCGCGCCACCACGCCGCCCCCGATCTCCTCGTCCGCACCCGCGAGCTCGAACTTTTTGGGATCCAAATCGAAGAGGTCGGCCAAGTCCTTGGACTGTTGAAACGCCGCCTTCATCGCCGCCGTGACCGCTACGGGGCTGAGACCCACGATCGGCGCGTATTTCGAGACGACCGTACCGAGGCGGGCGCCGTCGATCGTGTCGGAGGGATTGAAGAGGTCGTCCGACAGGTCCCCCGCCGCCTTGATGAGCCAGTCCTGGCGATCCTCCTCCGTCCCGTGGACGGCGTCGGGGGGTAGGGGAAGGACACGGATCAAGTTCGCGGGAATGCCGTAGCGCTGCCCCAGCGTCTTGGTCACCTCGGTGCAGGGCAGGCCCACGATGTCGACATGCGCCTCGTCGTAGGTCTGACCGCGCGCGGCCATCCGCTGCCGAATGTCCGCATAGACATCGGGGAGATAGTAGGCCATCGTCAATTCCCCCAATCGGGAGAAGAGCGTGCGGACGAAAAGGTCGTCGGATTGGGGCAAGCGAAGCGCGCGGGCGAGGAGTACGGCCTGCCTGGCGGTGAAAAAGGCCTTGGCGATCAGGCGCTCGAGATCGATCGTGCGAGGAATGCGCGACTGGGCGAAGTCGGCATATTCCGCCGCGATGGCCATGTCGCGGATGGTGCTAAAACCCAGGATCAAGATGGCGCGGGTGACCGACGTGACCTTGCCCTTGGCGGCCCGGCCGTAATAGGCGCTGTTGGCCATGCGGAGCACGCGCGCGGTGAAGGGCTGGTCTTGCAGGATGATTTGGGCGATCAGCCCGATGTCGCTCCTGGTGGTGCTGGCCAGAGAGGCGATGCTGGCGGCGGTCTTACGGAGGATCGGCAGGTCGCTGTCGATCAGCTTCTCCGTCAAGGTGTCCAGGATGTGTGTGCCAGTCATACTCCACCCAAGAGGCCGTAGACACAGAACTCGCCTCACCAGGCGCACAAGGGCCTGTGAGTCGTATCGGTTCGTTCTGCGGGCTTCTTAAGAAAGGGGGCGGTGTTAGAGGTTGCGGATGATGCCTTGCAGGACGGTCACCTGCGTCAGCGTATCGCCGCCGGCTTTGAGTTCGGCGCGAATTTGCTCCTTGAGGTAGGAGGAATAGCCGATCTTGTCCACCATGAGTTCGAGAAAGCGTTCGGCCGGCATGAGGCTGTGGGATTTGAGGTCGGCCAGCGTCTCGTCGGCGACGGGCACATAGGTGCTGCCGATGTGCAACACGACCTTGTAGTAGCTGCTGTTGGCCAGCCGCTCCAGCCGGAGGCCCCTGACCACTTTTGACGGCGGGGCCGCATCGGCGCCGGCCGCACTCACGGAACCGGCCGATTCGGTTGGCGTCTCCTGGCCCGTTTCAGCGCTCATCGTCGCTCGTCACCTCCCCAAAACCGGGGCGCATTGTAGTCAAAGAGGGCCAGAGAAGACAAGAAGTGATTTTCCCCTTCCAAAACCACCAGGCTTTCGGTTATAGTGACGGCTTTCGTAGCTAACCATCGGTGACTGCTCAGGAATTCGGCATTTCCCGGAAAACGGGGCCGTGCGGAGGAAGCGATAAAGGAGGCAATCCATGAAGACCCTGTTGATCAATCCCCCCTCGTTCGAAGGATTTGATGGGGGAGCGAGCGCGCGCTACCAAGCGACTCGGGAGGTCCGGTCGTTTTGGTATCCCGTGTGGCTGGCCTATCCGGCCGGTTTGATTAAAGACAGCCGTCTCTTGGACGGGCCGGCCCAGGGCATCAGCCCCGAGGAAACCGTCAAGATTTCGGGCGATTACGAGTTCGTCGTCATTTTCACCAGCACCGCCGGCTTTCCAAACGACTCGAAGCTGGCCGAGGGCATCAAGGCCAACAAGCCGGGGATCAAGATCGCCTTCGTCGGCCCCCACGTGACCGTGCTGCCGGAAGAAAGCCTCAGGAAGTGTCACGCGATCGATTTCGTCGTCCGCCGCGAGTTCGACTATGCCGTGGCGGAGTTCGCCTGGGGCCACAAGCTGGAGAACATCGCGGGCATCACCTACCGGAAGGACGGTAAGATCGTCCATAATCCGGACCGGCCGCCCATCGAAGATCTGGACGCCTTGCCCTTCGCCGCGGACATCTACCACCGCGATCTGGATTACAAGCGCTACAACATCCCGTACCTCCTGCACCCCTACGTGTCCTTCTACGCGTCGCGCGGCTGCCCGGCCCTCTGCACCTTCTGCCTCTGGCCGCAGACGATGAGCGGCCATCCCTGGCGGACCCGCAGTGCGGCCAACGTCGTGGAAGAGGTCAAGAAGTGCAAGGAGTATTTCCCCGAGGCCAAGGAAATCTTCTTCGACGACGACACTTTCCCCTGGGCCAAGGCCCACGTGCTGGAAATGTGCGAGGCCCTGAAGCCCTTGAACGTCACCTGGTCGTGCAACGCGCGGGTCCACACGGACTTGGAAACTCTCCAGGCAATGAAAGCCGCGGGGTGCCGGCTCATGGTTGTCGGGTTCGAGTCCGGCGACGACAACGTGCTCAAGAACATCAAGAAGGGCGCGACCGTCGAGCAGGCTCGCGAATTTATGCAGAACGTCAAGAAGGCCGGCCTCATCGTCCACGGCGATTTCCAGATCGGGCTTCCCGGCGAAACGCCGGAAACGATCGAGAAGACCATCCGGTTCGCCATGGAGCTGGACCCCGACACGATCCAGGTGTCCATGTCGCATCCCTATCCCGGCACGGAGTTCGACTCCTACGTCCGCAAGCACGGTTACATCAACGACGCAGAGATCACCGACGAGCTCGGCCATCAGTTGCCGAGCGTGCAATATCCCGGCTTGGATCGCCGGTACATGGTGGAAATGGTGGAGCGGTTCTACGACCGGTTCTATTTCCGCCCGAAGGTGATTTGGCGGTTCCTGCGCAAGATGGCCGCGGACTCTTACGAGCGGGCTCGTCTGCTCGAAGAGGCCAGGGACTATTTCGCCACGCGCGCCAAGCGGTACCGCTTCGCGCGGGCGGAAGAAGTCAACGCCTGACCGGCGAGGCAGCCCCTCCGACGCTTGTTCGATCCACTGACGAGAGACTCGGCGGCCGTTCCCGAACCGGGGACGGCCGACCCAACCGCCCGTACGCGTATCATGACGAACGATCACCTCGCACGGCTTCCGCCGCCCGCATCCATGCGCCGCGGGGGATACCGGCTGCGGTTGTTGGCCGGCACGACGCTCTTCCTCGGGTTGGCGTTCGCGCCCCAGGCCGGCGCCGACACGGCCTCACACGAGAGCCACGGTGCGCCGGCGAATCATGAGACGAGCGCGGACCATCGACCCGAAGCGGCCTCTTTGCCGGCCGCCGGGGCGGCAAGCGGCCATGGTGCGACGATGGAGCATGATGCGCACGGGACGCACGACATGGCCGGCCACGATCTGCACGGCAAGAGCGAGGCCGAGGTCTACGTGCGGGGCGGCTTCACTCGGGAAGAGGAAAAGGCCTATTCCCTCTTCATGCACCGGTCATGCGGCGCCATCTTGGCGGTGTTGGGCGTGCTGGTCTTGAGCGACCGGCTAACGCAGCGGCGCTACGGCCTGCTGCGCAAGGGCATGGGGCTGATGTGGCTGCTCATGGGCGTCCATATCCTCTTCAACGCGGACCCGACCGATTGGCCCCTGGCCGCGTCCTTCATGGAAAGCTATCACCGGCCCGGCTCGAGCGAATGGCTCCAACACAAGGTCCTCTCGCTCATTCCCATGGCCATCGGCCTCTACACGATGCTAGTGGCGCGGCGCGAAAAACCGAGCCTGATCGGGGGCGTCACCATGTCCGTCGTGCTGGCCGTCGGAGGCGCGGCGCTCCTGTATCACGAGCACGAGCACAGTCCCGGCATGGACATGGCCTTGATCGTCCGGCAACATAATCTCATGGCCTACACGGCCCTGTTCATCGCCGCCGGCTGGCTGGCGGACACGCTGGAGCGGTTGAGCTGGAAGCCGAAGTTCGCGATGGTGCCGCTCGGGCTGATCGCGTTGGGCCTGGAATTGGCGATATACACCGAATAACCATGTCGTTCGTCGAACTCCTGCAAGGGTTGTGTCTCGTCCCCGTGGTCGGCGGGTCGATCTTCAGCCTCCTCTGCGTGCCGGCCGCGGCTCGGTTTTGCCGGCAGCGGCCCGTGACCGACGGCGCGGCTTTTCCCGGCGGCGTCTGGCCCCCGGTGACAGTGCTCAAGCCGGTCTACGGGCTGGAGAAAGGGCTCAAGGACAATCTCCGAACGAGCTGCACGCAGGACTATCCCGACTATCAAGTGGTGTTCTCCGCGCAGCGGCCCGACGATCCGGCGATCCCGCTCCTCCACGAGCTGCAAAAGGAATTCGGCCCGGACCGGGTGACGGTCGTCGTCCAAAACATTCAAGCCGGCATGAACGGCAAGGTGAACAATCTCCTCGGCGCCATGACGGCGGCCAAACACGACATTCTCGTCATCAGCGACAGCGACATCGTGCTCCGGCCGGACTACCTGAAGGCGATCGTCGCCCCCTTGGCCGATCCCGCCGTCGGCTGCGTCAACACGCTCTTCAAGGCCGCACGCGGCGACCGCTGGTATGAACGACTGGAGCTGCTCAGCATGAACGCGGACTTCATGCCCAGCGTCGTCTTCGCCTACATGACCGGCACGTCGAATTTCTGCCTGGGGCCGTCCATCGCGCTCCGGCGGTCCACCTTGCAGGCCATCGGCGGTTTCGAGAGCCTGGCTGAATACCTCGTCGAGGACTATGAGATCGGCCGGCGTATTTGGGAGTCCGGCAAACGGATGGCGATCGTGCCCTACTTCGTCGAGGCCGTGGTGGACCTGAAGTCGGTCTCGCACTGGTGGGGCCACCAAGTCTACTGGGATCAAAACACCCGCGCCGCGCGGCCCGGCGGCTTCTTCGCGACCGTCCTGACGCGCGCCGTGCCCTTCGCGTTGCTCGTGGCCCTGCTGCGCGGGCTGGACCCGGTCGGCTTGGGGATCCTGGCCGCCGCCGCCGCCCTGCGGATCGCCGCCGCCGCGCCGGTGCTGGCCGCCTTCCGCGACCGGGAGGGACTGGCGAGTCTGTGGCTCCTGCCGGCGCGCGACGTCCTGGGGCTGGTCTCCTGGGCGCTGGCCTTCACGCAGCGCACCGTCGTCTGGCGCGGCGCGGAATTCGTGCTCACGCGCAACGGCCGACTGGTCCCGAAAGAGGCGAGAGGATAACCGAGAGGAGAACCACCATGTTGCGAGTCATCATTGCCATGATCATCGCCTCCGCCGCCACGGCGTCGGGGCAGGTCTTGATCAAGAAGGGGATGCAGACCGTCGGCTCCCTGGAAACCTATGCGCCGCTCGCGGTGCTGTCCTACTTCGGCCAGGCCCTCTCGAATCCTTACGTGATCCTGGGGACCGTCTGCAACGGCCTGTTCTACTTCCTGCTGATCGCCTCCCTCTCCTGGGCCGACGTGACGGTGGCTGTGCCCTTCACCGCCATCGAGTACGTGTTCGCCGCGGTCCTGGCCGTGACCATCCTGCAAGAGGTCGTGTCGCCCCTGCGGTGGATCGGCATCGTGCTCGTCGTCATCGGCGTGGCGTTGGTGTCGATCAGCGGTGAACCCGGCACGGCCACCGGTTCCATCCAAGGTTAGGAGAATCTCCATGCAACCGATCAAGCCCTTTTATTTCGACATGACCGAAGCGGACATCGCCGCCTACGCCGAAGGCTCCGTGAAGATCATGCGGTCCGCCACGTTGATCCTCGGCGAACAGACGACGCAGTTCGAGCGGGCCTTCGCCGCCTACGTCGGTGTCAAGCACGCCATCTCCTGCAACAGCGGCTCGACCGCGCTGGAATTCCTGCTGCGGATCAAGAAGGTGGAGGGCAAGGCCGTGCTCGTGCCGACGAACACGAACTTCGCCACCGTCGCGGCCGTCGTGCGCGCGGGCGGCGAGGCGGTCTACGTGGATATGGACAAGGCGACCTTCGCGCCCTCGCTCGCCCTGGTCCAGGAGACGCTCGCGCGCCACCGGGCGGCGGGCCGCAAACCGGTTGCCGGCGTCATGTGGGTGCACATCGGCGGGGTGATCTCGCCGGAGTTTCCGCAGGTGGTGGCCGAATGCCGCCGGCAGGGGCTCTTCGTGCTGGAGGATTCGGCCCATGCGCACGGCTCCAAGCTCGGCGGCGTCATGTCGGGCAACCTCGCGGACGGCGCCGCCTTTTCGTTTTTTCCCACCAAGGTCATGACCACCTGCGAAGGCGGCATGATCACGACGAACAGCGACGAGGAAGACTATCTGGCCCGCTCGTTCCGCAACCAGGGCAAGCGCGGCATGAACTACGGCAATCTCCACCACGACTTCGGCAACAGCGCGCGTATCACGGAGCCGGGCGCGCTGCTCGGCCTGATCCAACTCAAGAAACTGCCCCAGATGCTCGCGCGGCGGCAGGCCTGCTACGCCATCATCGCCAAGGCGCTGGACCGGGCCGGGCTCTCGTACGTGTCCGCCTCGCACATGGACGCCGCGAGCCAGTACAAGCTCATCGTCCACGTGCCGGAGGGCCGGCAGACGGATGACCTCAAGAAGCGGCTGAACGACGACGGCGTGATCTGCGGCGGCGGCGTTTACGATCTGCCCTGCCACCGGCAGCCGGTGTTCGAGGGCATTTGCGCGGGGCAGCACTACCCCGGCGCGGAGCGCTGGTGTCCGAATCATCTCTGCCCGCCGCTCACCTCCGGCATGACGGATGACGACGCCGCGTATGTGGCGGAGAAGTTGGTCAAACACTTGTCCTGAGCGGAACGACGATGGCGCACGAGAACCAGATCAAAGACTTCGCGGTGGTCGGCGGGGGCATCGCCGGGCTCGCCATCGCCGAAATGCTCCAGCGCTCGGGCGCCTCGGTCGTGCTCCTGGAAAAAAACGCCACGCTCTGCTCCGAAGCCTCCGCCGAACAGCAGGGGTGGTTCCACACCGGCGCCCTCTACACGGCCCTGCCGAACAACTTCTTCTGCCGCACGATGGTCGGCAATCTGGACGACCTCGTGGACTACTACGCCGGGTTCCCGCACATGAACCTGCGCGTGGACAAGCACATATCGACGACCGCTCGGGACGGCTGGTTCTCCAATCGGACGAACTTTTACGCCTATACGAGCACGGACGGCGTGAGCTGGGCCTGGAAGCTGCCGTGGGCCGTGGCGTTGCGCCGGGCCAAGCAACGCATGTCCTGGTTCGAAACGCTGGACGCGTCGCGGTCGCTCAGCCACCAACTGGGCTTCGGCGCGAAGCCGCTCCAGTACGTGATGCACTCGAACGCCCTGGGCCTCAACCTGGACCACATCGCCTTCGCGCTCAAGTCGCGCGATCGGGCCATGAACACCCGCATGATCGCGACCGACCTGCTCCGCTCGTTCGTCGCGTCGGGCGGCCTCGTGAAGACGCAGGCCCGCGTGCAGAGCCTGGAGCAGGGCGCCGTGATGACCAAGCTGGACGGCGGGGAAGCGGTGTCGCGCATGCCCGCGCGCCATACGATCCTGGCGACCGGCAAGGACACGGCAACCTTCGAGACGCGCACGAAGGTCTTCATCAGCCCGCTGCTCGTCGTCTATCCCGCGCTCACCGACGTCAACTTCGTCCGCATGTCGCCGCACATGGAGCAGACCATCAACCACATCTGTCACCGCCTCGACGGGCTGGAGTATTCGCTCATCGGCAACGCGGTCTATCACGATGCGTCAAGTGTGAACCAGGAAGTCCTGGGCCGGGTCCGGGCCGACATGCTGGGGCTGGCGAGGAAAGTCTTCGGGGCGTTCGACGAGCAGGGCGCCGATCTGTTCTTCGGCTACAAAACGGAGGTCTCGTCCTCGTCCTTCATCCGCAACTACCTGTACCACATCATCGACCGCGGCCATTACACGCTGGCCCTGCCGGGGAAGTTCTCGCTCTGCTTCTCCCTGGCCGCCAACGTCTGCCGGCACTTCGGCATCGAGCCGGTCAAGGCCGTGCGCCTCGCGGACGATCCATCCCTCGCGGCCCTGATCCATGAGCCGATGCACTCCCGCATGGCCAAGCGCCTCGCCGACAAACTCCAGAACCGTTCATAATTCACCGGCGCGGCACCGGCCGGCCTCGCGATCCTCCCGAATCGTCGGTGTTGACAAGTCGACAACCGGCGGATACGTTACACGCACCGATAACCGTATGTGTCGCGACACCCGGAGGTGGACATGTCCAGAGTCCGTTTTTCAGAAGACCTGACGCCGATCACGGATTTCCGCATCCGCGCGGCGGCGATCGTCGCCAAGGTCAAGAAGACCAAGCGGCCGATCATCCTCACGCAACGAGGGCGTTCCGCCGCCGTGCTGGAGGATGTGCGGGAGTACGAACGGAAAGCGGAGAGGATGGAACTCCTGGAGGCCATTCTCGCGGGCGTGCGGGCGGCGGAAAAGGGGGCTGTGGTGCCTCACGCCAAGGTGATGGCGGAATTGGACCGGGTTCTGAATGGCTAAACGGGCGGCCGTTCTCTGGGCTCGCCCCGCGCTCGACGGCCTGCTCGACATCGTCCGCCACATCAAGGCCGACAATCCCACCGCCTCAGAACGATTCGCCGGACAGATCAAGACCAAGGTCGCTCGGCTCGAAACGTTTCCGGAATCCGGACGAGGGGTTCCCGAATTTCCGCAAAGCGGGCTGAGAGAACTGATCATCGGCGATTATCGGGTGATTTATCGGGTCGTCGCTCACACGGCGACCGTCCATGTGCTCGCCGTTCGCCACGGCGCGCGCCTCCTCGAAACCCTTCCAGAATCGCCGTAGATGCATCAGGGCTAACCGCGTCCTCATAGTGCTCCTTCGAGAACAAGGTGTACGAGAGGCTGAAACGGAAAGCTCGTCACGTTGCGCTATAATCCAGGCCCATGGCTCGGATCGGGCGATGGCTGCGCGCCGGGATGTGGATCGCGGCGACCTGTTTCCTGGCGTTGGCGGCCTACGACGCCGTGGCGGTGTTGCTCCTGCACCGCGGCAGCGACGTCGTGCCGGCACACGAGTGGCTGCAAGGCGTGACGGAGGACGCTGGACTTGCGGTCGCGTACGGCCTGCTTCTGCCCGTGAGGGTCCTGCCGATCGTGACGGACTATTCGACCGCCGCGCGCCGCGCCTGCCTGATCATGTTGGGATTGGGCCTGGCCTGGTACGAAGTCCTCTGCGCCTTCGCGACGCGCCAGTTGGAAGGACCGCCCGATTTGCTCACGAGCGGGATCGTGCTGTTCGCCGTGCCGTTCCTCGCGGCGCCCTGGTACGTCCGCTGGATCAAGTCCCGCGTGCCCCGCCTTTAGAACGCAAATTCGACGCCCAGCCAGAGGTTGTTATCCGGCACCGACCGGGGCGGAATATTCGAGACGCGGACCGATCGCTGGAAGCCCGCCGTCGCGACGGCACGCGCCGAAAGCGTCCGACGCAGTTCCAATTCCCACTGGTAGACATCTTCTTTTTCGCCGCGCCGCTCGTCGCCCGCCAAGCTGCTCGTGAAGATGTTGTGTTCGTAGTCCGCGCCGACGAAGAGCGCGAGATCGCGCGTCGGCTTGATCGTCGCGCCCACCGCCACATAGTGATTGATATACGACACGTCATCCTTGCTCTGCGGCTGGTTCCGGCCGTCAGCCAACCCCCGCTCGTAGTGGTAGCCGGCGATCAAATCGAGCCACGGCGCGGCCGCCCATTCCACGTGGGGCCCCACGGTCCAGAGCGTCGTGTCGCGGTTAGCGAAGGCGGCGTTGTAGTCGCGGGTGCCGTATCGCGTGACGAGACGGAGGTTCACGTCTGCGGTGACGCGGCGCTCGAGGTGCGCGCTGTAGATATGGGAGGCCACACGCTCGTCCGCCTTTGTGCCGCTGGACCGCTGGACGTTGCGGGCGAGGAAGAGATCGGGGACGAGGTAGTAGTTGAAGCGCACAAGCGTGTCGCGCGTGACGTCCTGCTCGATCTCGAACCGATAGGTCCCGTGATTGAAGAGGGGATTGGTGGCGAATACGAAGCCCTGAGCCTTGATCGACAGCTCTGTCACGCCGAAGATCGTCTCGAAACTCCGCGCCACCTCGACGGCCGGCTCATAGACAAAATCCGAGCCTTGCCGCGTCACGTCGACGATGGGCTGGGTCGGGTCTTCCATCAGCGCCAGTCGGCGAGAGGCGGAAAACAGCGACACGTCGTCGGTGAAGAAAAGATTGCTCTCGCCCTCGACGCGCCACGCCTCAGCGGCCTGGGCGGCAAGCGGCCAGGGCAGTCCCCAAGCCAGCCAGAGCCACACGAAGGCGGCGCGCCTGAACCGACGGGTGTGACTCATGAAACGGGAAATGGCGAGGGGAAGCAAGACGGAGGCCGGCGGGAATTACGCCGGCCTCCTCGTATTAAAGGAACATGTGCAGGATACTCATGATCCAGCTCTTGATCTTCGCGAGCAGGCCCGGCTCTTCCTGAGGCTGGGCGGCCTCCGTCCGGGCCGGCTCGGCCGGTTGTCCGCCTTGGGCTTGTTGCGCGGGCTGCGCGGCGGCGACCTTGGGCGGTTGGGCTGCCGGCGCCGGAGCTTGCGCTCCGGGAACCGGCGGCTTGGCTGCGGGCCCGCCGGCCGCCGCACCGGCGGCCGGGGGCTTCGCGCCGCCGGTCGGGCCGCTCATGGCCTGGGGGACCGCCTGTTGCTCCTTGAGCACGCTCTGGGCGCGGGCCACGGTGGTCTCCAGCGCCTTGCGCCGCTTGTGCGCTTCGTCGATTTCGCTCCGCAATGCCTTGTTCTGGGCCGACGCTTCTCTGACCGCCCGGTCCATCTCGCGGGCGCGCGCGTCCAAGCCGCCGCGCTCCTTATCCACGCCGTCTTTCAAGCGAAGGACTTCCGATCGGGCCAAATCGGCCTCGGCGTTCAATCGCGTCGTCTCCTCCTGCAGGCTCTTGATCTGTTGCTCCAACGCCTTGGCCTGTGCCTGTTCGCGTTCGAGATCGACCTTGCTGAATTCGACGTCTTTCAGCGCCGCTTGGTAGGTGGTTTCGGTGACGCAGCCGGCCGCCGCCCACAGGGCGGCGAGGATGGCGGCTTCGAGTCGAACGTACTTCATCGGTTTCCTCCTTAACTGGCCCTTAACGGTCGTGTCCCGCGTCGGCTAGAAACATCCGGCCAAGGGCCCCAACTGCTTGCAGGCCGGCTCCTGGCGGTGCGCCGGCACCGGGTCGTCCCGTTTCTTGAGCTTGAGCGTGGCGAGCGATGTCCATCCGACCCCGGTCAGCACCTCGTCGGTGAAAATATAGGGCGTGAAATCGTCCTCCGGCGGTAAGCCAAGCCGGTCAGGGCGATCATAGTCATGACGGGCCGACCGGAAGAAATGGACGACCACCATGCTGTCCGCGCCCGACTCCGTCATCGTCGGGATGGCTTCCGGAGGACGGATCTCGTTGCTCTCCAATTCGAACTGAGTCGGTCCCAAAATTTCCAGGACCTTGTCACGCGCGTCGCCCAATTTGACGCGCGTCGCGGCGGCCTTGTACCGCGCGATAGCCTCGTCGATGCGGGCTTTCGTATAGTTCTGGGAGGCCCGTTCCAGTGCGCAGCCGCCGAGCACGGACACGCCGACGGCCAGCAGCATCAGGCGCGTCATGCTCCTCCTTGAAGGGGCATCGGGGCGGCGTGGCTGCCGCCATGGCTCTGTCGTGCGCTCTTGCTGCGTCATGAGGTCCTGACGATACCTGACTGGCCCGGTCGGCGCAAGCGCCGCGGGAAATCGCGCCGCCGGCCGCGCGGGCGTGTGAGCGTGTTAGGATGGATGTCTCGACGCCGAGAAACATCATGCCCACGAATCGGATCACATCGCTGCTCTTGGTCGTGGTGCAGTTCGCCAGCCTGGCCGGCATCCTGGCGACGGGGCCGATGCTGCCGAGGTCCCTGCCGGGTCTGGTCTTGGTCGGCCTCGGGGTCGTGACGGGTCTCTGGGCCCTGGCCGCCATGCCGCCTCGCACCCTCCACGTGCTGCCGGACGTCCGGCCCACGGCGACACTGGCCGTGCACGGTCCTTATCGGTGGATTCGGCACCCCATGTACAGCGCCCTCTTGTGCGCGACCCTGGGTCTGCTCACGGAGCGGGTCTCCTGGATACGCGTCGCCTTCTGGCTCGTCTTGGCGGTCGATCTCTGGATCAAGCTCGGCTACGAAGAAGCCCGCCTGACGGAACGCTTTCCCGACTATCCGGCCTATCGCACGCGCACAACGCGGCTCATTCCGTTCCTGCTGTGACCGGCGCGCACCGCGAGCCGATGGACTCGGTCGCCCGCTTCCGCTAGAATCCCGCGGCGATGTCCGACCCGTCGTCCGACCCCTCCGGCCCCCAGGCGGGAGTTTCCGCTCAGGACGAGAACCACCAGGTGGTCCGCTCCGCCGGCTTGATCGGCGTAGCGACCTTTTCCTCCCGCGTCCTCGGCTTCGTCCGCGACATGGTCCTGGCCCGGCTCTTCGGCGCCACGCCGGCCGCCGATGCGTTTTTCGTCGCCTATCGCGTCCCCAATTTGCTCCGGGAATTGTTTGCCGAAGGCTCCATGTCCGCGGCCTTCATCCCGGTGTTCACTGAATACCACACGCGCCGGACGCAGCGGGACGCCTGGGAGCTGGCCTCCGCCGTCTTCACGACGTTGCTGACGATCCTCACCGCCGTCACGCTGCTGGGCATCCTGGCGGCGCCCGCCATCGTCTGGCTCCTGGCGCCGGGCTTCCACGGCGATGCGGGCCGCCTGGCGACGACGGCGTTGCTCACCCAAATCATGTTCCCCTATCTCTTATTCATCAGTCTGGCGGCGCTGGCGATGGGCATCCTGAATTCGATCCGCGCCTTCGCGGCGCCGGCCTTTTCGCCGGTGGTGTTCAATGTCTGCATCATCGCCTCGGCGTTTCTCCTGGCGCCGCTGTTCGGCGAGCCGATCGTCGGCGTCGCCATCGGCGTGGTGCTCGGCGGCGCGGCGCAGTTTCTCATGCAGGTGCCGGGACTCAAACGGCGCGGCTATCTCTTCGGCTGGCTGTTTCACCCGACCCACGCCGGAGTCAAACGCATCGGCTGGCTCCTCGTCCCGTCGCTGGCAGGTCTGTCCGTGACGCAGGTCAACATCACCGTGAGCACGATCCTCGCCTCGTTTTTCGAGGGGGCGCCCACCTACCTCTTTTATGGGATGCGCCTGATCCAGTTTCCCCTGGGCATCTTCGGCGTGGCGCTCGCCACCGCCATCTTGCCGACGCTTTCCCAGCAAGCCGCCCGCGGCGCATGGGACGACCTGCGCCAGACGCTGGGCTTCGGCCTGCGGATGATCCTGTTCATCATCCTGCCGGCCATGGTCGGTCTGATCCTGTTGCGCCGGCCGATCGTGCACCTGTTTTTCGAGCACGGCTCGTTTACGGCGGCGGATACGGAAGCCACGGCAGCGGCCCTCCTCTGTTATGCCGTGGGACTCTGGGCCTTCGCGGGCGTGCGGATCATCGTCACGGCCTTCTACTCGATGCAGGACACGCGGACGCCGGCCCTCTCCGCCACGGCGGCGATGGGGGCCAATCTGGTGTTCTCGTTGCTGTTGATGAAGGAGTTCCAACACGCAGGCCTCGCCTTGGCCACGGCCCTAGCCTCGATGGTCAACGGCGTGACCCTTGTGGCCGTCCTCCATCGGCGGCTGGGCGGCATCGATTGGCGGGGCGTGTGCGTGTCGGCCGGCCGCTGTCTTGTCGCGCTCCTGCCCGTCGTGTTGGCGTCGGCCTGGGTCGCCGGCGCCGCGGTCTGGACCCACCAGGGCGAATGGGCGGCCAAGGCGATCATGCTCTTCGTCGGCGTCGGACTCAGCATGACCGGCTATTTCGGCGCGCATGCCCTGATGCGTTCGGAGGAGCTGGACGTCGTCTGGCATATCGTCAGGCGGCGGATGGGCGCGAAGCGTTGAGCCCGGAGCGAAGGATGCGAGACGAACGACGAGCGACGAGCCACGCCGCCGACTTCGCGACCGAAATTGTGGCGACACGCCTCGGCCCCGTGGGCGTCACCGCGTCTTCGCGAAGCGTGCGGCAGGTGAGGCTCTTGCGGGAAGCGCGCCGACGCACGAGGGAGCCGGTTCCCGTGACGGCCGCCGCCCGGCGTCTGGCGGCTCGGGCTCGGAAAGAGCTGAAGGAATATCTGGACGGAGCCAGGCGCTCGCTCGACCTTCGACCGGACCTGTCGACCGGCACGCCGTTTCAACAGGCCGTCTGGCGGACCTTGCGGACGATTCCCTACGGCGAGGTCCGCTCCTACGGATGGGTCGCCAAGCGGATCGGGCAACCGAGAGCGTCGCGCGCCGTGGGTGCGGCCTGCGGCGCCAATCCGGTGCCGATCCTGGTGCCCTGCCATCGCGTCGTGGCCGGCGACGGGTCGCTCGGCGGCTTTTCCTGCGGACTCCCGTGGAAGCGCCGGCTGCTGGCCTTGGAAGGGACGCTCTCCCAACTCAAGAGATGATGGCATATGGCTGATGGCAGGAAAAGAGAAGAGCCGGCGTTGCGATGAAAGCCGTCGTTCAGCGCGTCACGCGCGCATCCGTCACCGTCGACGACACGGTCGTCGGGCAGATCGGCCCGGGCCTGCTCGTCCTGCTCGGCGTCGAGAAGGGCGATACGGATGCGGACGAAGCGTACCTCGTGGAAAAATTGGCGACGCTGCGCATCTTCGGCGACGAGCGCGGCAAGATGAATCGCGCCATCGGCGACGTCGGCGGCTCGTTCCTCGTCGTGTCGCAATTCACGCTGCTCGGCGACACGAGCCAAGGCCGACGGCCGGGGTTCGATCGGGCGGCGCCGCCAGACGACGCGCGGTCCCGCTACGAGGGGGTCGTCGCGGCGCTCCAGGCCAAAGGCCTGCCGGTGCAGACCGGCGTCTTCGGCGCGCACATGGCCGTGGAGCTGCTCAACGACGGGCCGGTCACGTTTCTGGTGGACAGTCGCCCGGGCCGGACGGGGTAAAGTTCTTCAGCGTGCCGCCGATACAGAGAGTAGGCGCGGCAGTCCGGCGTCAATGGCCGCGGCCTCTTGCGAGCAGACCCGGGAGCCTGTTATAGGACGATTCGGCACAGGGAGGTGGCCATGGAAGCTCGGATTCCTGAACATCACCCGCTGCGGCAGTTCTTCGGTGTCTTGACCGAACGCAGCTTCGCGGAAGATCTCAACTGGCCGGACTTCCAAGTCACCGATTACGTCTCCAATCTCCTCGTCGAATTCGCCCACGTCGATACGCTCCACAAGATCCGCACCGAAGGCGGCGACCGTGTCGATACGGTCGCCGATCTGCTCTACGAATCCGAAGTGCTGCACGGCGCCTCCTCCCTGGAACGCGAGCGCGACGTGCACCGGCACATCGGTGATTTCACGCTGTTCATGGCCGGCCTCTTTCCGGAATATCTCACGCGGCTCAAGACCGAGGGGCTGATCTACCACAAGGACTTTCTGGTGGATTACGTCAAGGCCGGCAAGCGGTCTTACGGCATCGTGGCGGAACTCGACCCGGCCGAGTCGGATGAGCGGCCGCCCGTCTACCGCCGGCTGTCGGAGAACTTCGAGCTGTGTGTGGCCGGCGTGGGCTTCGTCCGCCGCCACCTGGACCGGCTGCAAGACCCGATATACCGCCAAGCGAAGACCATCCTCCTCAATTGACGCGATCGAACCCCGTCATGCTGGTTCACGGCGGCGCCGGCACTCGTCCGGTCACCGCGGCACAACGAGCCTGCCTGGCGGGCGCGCTCGCCCGCGGCTCCCTGTTGCTGACAGATGGCGCCCCGGCGCGCGACGCAGTCGTGGCGGCCATCGAGGTGCTGGAGGGGTCCGGCCTCTTCAACGCCGGCGTCGGCTCGCGGCTCCAGTTGGACGGTGCGCGGCGGATGGATGCTTCGCTCATGGAAGGGCGCGAGTTACGGGCCGGCGCCGTGGCCGGTATCGAGGGCATTCGGCATCCGATCGACGCAGCTCGTCTCGTCCTCGAACGGACGGCGCACGTGCTGGTGGCCGGCCCTCCGGCGACGCGCCTGGCCCGACAGTGGCGGCTGGATCGCCAGCCGCCTCCGTCCCGCGCCGCCCTGACGGCTCACAGGAAAGAACTTACCAGGCTCGCGAAAAATGCGGAAGCCAAACGCACACTGGCCCTGTTCGCCGAACTGGCCCGCCGCCGCGCGGCCGGCCATGAGACGGTCGGGGCTGTCGCCTTGGATGGCCGGGGTTCGTTGGCGGCCGGTGCCTCGACGGGCGGCATCGCGCTGATGTTGCCGGGCCGCGTGGGCGATACGCCGCTGATCGGCTGCGGCTGTTACGCGGACGACGAGACCGGCGCCGTGTCCATGACGGGATTGGGCGAAGGCATCATCCGCATCGCCATTGCCAAGGAAATTGTCGATCGGATGGAGGCGGGCGACAGCCCCACCGAGGCGGTCCGGTTGGTGCTGCACAAGCTGGTGTCGTGCATACAGGGCGCCGCCGGGGCGCTGGTGCTGTCGCGGGACGGCCGGTTCGCCATCCGCCACACGACGCCCCGCATGGCAGCCGGCTATCGGGTGGGACACGGAAAACCGGTCGTGGAGGATCGGTGGGGTCGGAAATAAGGGACTCAAAGTCGAGCGAGAAAAGCGGCTGGGAACCGCGTTATCTGTATTTCTCCAGAAACTCGACCGCCGAGGATTTTTGCGTGAAGTCCGCGGCGATCTTGTCCCCGTTGTTGTAGCGGACGATGATTTCGTATTTGTACACGCCGTTCTGCGCCGCCGACTTCTCGTACGTCATCAAGAAGGCAATCGCTTCGGCCACTGAAGAGCAGGTAGACTCTTGGCCGTGCAAGGGAATGACGATGATCCGCTCGATCCGACGCGTTACGGTCTTGTCGAGCGCTGCGAGGAAGTCGTCGATCTCTTGCCGATGAGCGCATACCAGAGACTCGGCGGCCCGGCGTCGGTCTTTTTTCCCCAAAGTATTCCACCGGCCGATCTTCTTACGAAACTCTTTTTCGGACGTATCCTCGTCGAAATCAGCATCGATGCCGACCGATCGGAATGCGCGAACGATCGACGCGTACGGAAAGAACAAAATGTTGAATCCCAGCGACCGGAGTTGCTGGAGAGCGCCTCCGGTGAAAACTCCTGCAAGGACGGCGCCGATGAACGGACAGCTGGATTTGTGCGTCAATGCCAGGACCTGAACGGCGCCTTGGATTTCTTGAGCCTTATTTCGAGAGTGTTTGGTATACCTGCGCCAAGCCGTCTCTATGAAGGCCACCGGTGTGCCGATGGTCTCGTCGGTTCCGCCGCGTTCGAGGACAAAGTCCAAGTCATGGGAATTGCCGTAGAGATCGGTCCACGAGACCTTTTTCCCTCCTCTGGCGCGCCGCGCCCCTTTTTTATCCAGGTAGAGATCATGTGTGCTGGCAAAGTTCCGCAAGTCCGGCTCGATAGCGGATTCGATGACGTTGCCGATAATCTGCCCGAACGTGTGTGCGAGGGACTCCGCCATCGTTACCCTTCAATCCACAGCAGTCCTTCTTGCAACGGGACACGGTGCTTTCGGTTTTTCCATTTCGTATTGCGATCCCGAAGCTTTTCAAAACGGTACCGCTTGAACCCCGACGCCAGTGCCATCTCGGCGATCCACCGTTCGATGGGACAATACACACCATAGGGCGCGGAATCGCCGATGACCCAGCACAAGCGCGCGCGGGATTTGCAGACGCGCCTGAGCTGATGCAACACCGAGCCGATATCGCGGCAGTATGCCGCGACCATCGTATGGTAATGCTTTTTCCCGCCACGGTGTTCTCGGACCGTCGCCAATTGCTCCGCGACTTGTCGTAATTCATTCCTGATGGGATCGACGGCACGAGCTTCCAAAAGGTCGTCGAGCCTCAAACGTTCGCGCGATGAATGCTGGGCCGAGGAGACGAGCAAATGTTTTCTGACCGCGTCGTGAATGTCGCCCCATCCTTGCACATCGCCCCAAAAGGTCATCTCGAAACGGAGCGCGTCGGCATAATCGTAATTGTTGGCGTACGGTGGAGAAGTAATGACGGCATCGACCGTGTTCGTCGCGATGTCCGTCAATGTCCTGGCGTCGCCGCCGCCGACAGTCGCGCAAGAGCGCGTGGCCCGGCGCTGCATCCATCGCATGTCGGACTTCATGACTTCCAACTGTTGCTGAAAAGCGAAGAGTGGGGGGAGGACTTTCTTCTTCGTCTTGTTGGGAAGGATGTACTGCCATTGAGCCGTCCCGGCTTTCGAGGTGGGACGCAAGATCGCCGTCAGCGCGAGCCAGACGAGTTCGGATTCAGGCGACCGATCTTCGAGCGAAACCCAGGACGCTTTGAGCCCGTCCAGCACGGCAAGGGTTTCCACATCGAAACTGCGCTGAACGAGGAGCGGATAAGCCGATGCCTTCGTCCGTCGTGGTCGAACCCGTCGCATCATTCGCGAGGCAAAATCGTCCACCTGCTCCACAGGAGTTGCCCACAAGAGTTTCGCTTTGCAAATGCGGGCGACGGTCGGATGCGCCTCGACCCCGACACTTGTGATGCCGAGCGCATCGCAAACGACGGGAACGGTTCCGGATCCGGCAAAAGGATCGAGCACGACATGGTCCGACGTGATCCCCCATTCCGCGAGAACCTGTTCGACCCATTGCGCGGAAAAGCCGGCCGAATATCGAAACCACCGCTGAATGGGAAGGGACATATTGTCGATGAACGTGCCTGAGCGCGAGACTTTCAGGTCCGGAGGTGCCGGTGCGTCCTGTTCGAACAAGGCTAGTTGTGCCGGCATTTCTCGATCATCGGGCTAGAGGTGTGAAGGGCTAAGAGTCCGCGCCATCGTAGCGGAACGAGGCGGATGGCGCAATGGGGGTAGTACTCAGAAATGTTGGGGAAAACCTCCTTCGTCTCTGTTTACCGCGTCCATTTCAGAATCTGGTCGCGGCGTTTGGTCAGGTAGGGCGTGAGCTGGATCGGATCGTAGCGGCGCGGGGCGGGAAGGATCGCGGCCAGAAGCGCGGCTTCCTCGCGCGACAGGTCTTTCGCGGATTTCCCAAAATGGTGCCGGGCCGCCGCTTCGGCGCCATAGACCCCATCGCCCCATTCCACCACGTTGAGGTAAAGTTCCAAGATCCTGCGCTTGTCGAGATGCGCTTCCAGCGAGCGGGTGATCAGCGCCTCGTTCGCCTTCCGCCAGAGGGTGCGCTCGGGCGAGAGGTAGAGGTTCTTGGCTAACTGCTGGGTGATCGTGCTCCCGCCGTGCGTGACGTCGCCCGACTCGAGGTTGCGCTCCACCGCGGCTTGCAGGCCCTCGAAGTCGAAGCCGTGATGGCGATAGAAGGAGACGTCCTCCGACGCGATCACGGCGCGCTGCAGATGCGCCGAGATACGCGCGAGCGGCACCCAGGTCCAGCGGCGGGCCGTTGCGCGCCCGCCGCGCGCGGCTTGGCGGGCCCGCAGGTCTATAAGCGCGGTCGAAGCCGGATTCGACGTCGCCAGTGCCGCGACGTCGGGAAAGGTCGCCCACAGGTCGAGGCCGATCAGCGCGAAGCCCCCCAGCCCGAGCAGCGCCAGCCTGCGGAGCCAGCGGGACGTTGACTTCCTCATGACGCGATGATACAGCGAATCACCGTGAACCTGTGACGGCTCGACGGCCATGAAACTTGCCAGCGCCGAATTCGTGAAAAGCTGCCTCGGTGCCGCCGATGCGCCCCGCGACCGCCTGCCCGAAGTGGCCTTCGTCGGCCGCTCCAACGTGGGCAAGTCGTCGCTGATCAACTCGCTGCTCCACCGCAAGGGCCTCGCGAAAGTCAGCCGGACGCCGGGCAAGACCCGCATGATCAATTATTTTCGCGTCGTGCCGGGCGAGCGGGGCGAGCGGCCCTTCTATCTCGTGGATCTGCCGGGGTACGGCTACGCGAAGGCGGCGAAATCGCTTAAAGCCCAATGGGACCGCGCGCTCGACGCCTACCTGACGACGAGTGCGTCGCTTCGGGGCGTCGTGTTGCTGCTCGATTCGCGGGGGATCGAAGCGCATGACGTCGAGGCCTACCGGTGGCTCGCGGACCGGGTCCCACACGTCGCGGTGGTGGCGACGAAGACGGACAAACTCACGCGGAGCGAGTTGCCCGTCGGGCTGGACGCCATCCGTGCGACGCTGGCGTTGCCGGCCGACGCCGCCCCGATCGCCTATTCGTCCGTGACGGGCCAGGGCCGGCTCGAACTCTGGCATGTCCTCCGCGCGTTCGTCGCCGAAGGCCGGCAGGGCGCAACAGTCAAAACTTGACCTCGATGTAGGCCTTGTTCTTCAGTTCGGCGAGCCAGGACTGAAACCCGTCCTCGCTCTTCTGCCGGTAGACCAGCCCTTGAATTTCGTTGCGCACCTCGGCGAAGGGCCGGAAGCCCGTCGGGCTCTTTTCCTCCAGCCGGATGATGTGCAGGCCGATCGGCGTTTCGATCGGTTCCGTGTATTTGCCGATCTCCAGCGTCGGCATGGCCCGTTCCAATTGCGGCAGCAATTCGCCCTGCAGCACGGTCCCCAAATGCCCCCCCTTGGTCGCCTCCTGGCCGTCGGAAAGCCGTAACGCCGTCTCCGCGAAATCTCCGCCCTTCTGCAGCTCCGCATAGGCGGCGGCGGCCCGCTCGCGGGCCTGGGCGCGGTCTTCGCCGCGCCGCGGCACGATCAAGATCTGGCTGATCGTATATTCGTCCGGCAAGAGGAACCGGCTTTGATGCTGCATATAGTAGCGTTGCAGCTCGATCTCCGACACCATGAGCCCGCCCCGCACTTCCCGGTCCACCACTTTCATCAGGGTGAGCTGGTCTTTGACCATTTTCATCGCGACGGGATTCTTTTCGTCGATTTTCTCCCCCTGCCGCCTCATCTCCTTGATCGCGCTGGCGACTTCCTCGTCCGTGGCTTCCGAGCCCTTCTTCTTGGCGTGCTGGAGCTGGAGTTTCGACTCGATCAACCGGTTCAGCGCTTCGAACTCCGTCTGGCGGAGGCGGCGGTCTAGTTCGGCCCCGCGGTACTGCGCGCGCAGCTTCGCTTCTTGCGCCTCCGTTTGGGTTTTGAGATCGGACAGAGTGATGAGTTCCGAATTGACGACGGCCACGATCCGATCCGTGACCGGCGCGGCCTGGAGGGGGCAGGCCCAGGCGACGAGAGCCAGCGCCAACAGCAGGCGCGTGTCAGGCCGCGCGGCCCGGCAGCCGTTCGACGAAGGCATGAAAGCGTGCAGATGAAAGCCGCGCACGGGGACCCCGATCATAGGTTGTCGTGGCTGGCGGGCGCCGTGTCACTTCGTAGCCGGGTCGGCGGGAGGGCGTCCGCTGTCTTCGGTGACCGACCGGGAGAGGTCCGCCAAGCGGATCGTGGCCGACGACCGGAGCTGAGCCAGATACTCTTCGAAGCGCCGCCGCTGCTTTTCCGCATACAGTTCCTGGCGCAACCGTTGGCGCGTGGCTTCTGCCGCGGGGGTCTGGTCCGGCTCCCGGCTGACCAATTTGACCAGATGGACCCCGTCCTGGCTTTCCACCGGCTCGCTGACCATGCCCGGCTTGAGTGCCCCCAAGGCCGCGCTCAACTCGCGGCCGAGCGTGCCGGGCCGCAGCAGGCCGAGGTCTCCGCCCCGAAAGCGCGTCATCTGATCCATCGAGAACCGTTGGGCGAGGACGGCGAAATCCGCCCCGTGGTCCAACTGCTGCTTCAGCTCACGGGCCAGCGCCACGCTCCGCACGACGATGTGCGCGACACGGACCAGCTCGGTGCCCCGCAGTTCGGCTTCGTGCGCGGCGAAGTAGGCCTCCACTTCCTCCGGGGTCGCCTGCACCTGGGTCGTCACCGTCGCGCGAACCAGTTCCTCCATCGCCATCTGTTCCTTGAGGCGCTCCAGCCGCTCGACAGCGGTCGGCGACCGGTCGAGGCCCTGCTTGCGGGCTTCTTGGAGCAGCAATTCGCGCGACACGAGATCGTCCAAGAACTTCCGCCGGCCGCCGTCGCGCCGATACCGTTCCTGCGCGGCAGGCGGGAGTTCCGCCCAGCGGAACTCGAATTCGTCCTGCGTGATCGGCTTGCTGTTGACGATGACGAGGACGGGCGACTCGTCCGTCGGCGGCTGGCAACCGGACAGGACGGCGCCGAGGGCCCAGATCGCCACCGCCACGAGCTGTGACAACGACGACGGTGCGCGCGATGGGGAACGAGGATCGAGGGTTTGCGTACGCACAGGCTCCTGAGGGGGATCGTGGCGGCGTTTAGGTATCACAGACGGCCAGCGTTTTCAAGGCGGCGGTCAGTTCGGGATAACGCGCGGCCCACGGGTCCCCCGTTCCCGCTACGCCCGCCGGCATCGTCAGTTCCATGGCCGTGGGCGACAGCAAGCGGAGCCGGTGCGGGTACCGGTCCATCAGCCGCCGGATGCCCGCTTCCGGCAGCGGCCGGGCCGGATCGAAGGCCAGCGCAACGGTGCCCGTCTTGATCTCTACGGAAGCGAGCCGGGCGGCCTTCGCCAACAAACGGATCTGCATGACCTCGAACAGGCGCTCGACCGGCTCGGGCGGCGTCCCGTAGCGGTCCTGGATTTCGCCGTGCAGGAAGGCCAGGTCGCCGACTTGCACGACGGCCGACAGGCGCTTGTAGAGCGAGAGCCGCTGGTGCGAATCCGGCACGTAGTCGTCGGGCACGTAGGCCGAGACGTGGAGCTTGAGCGCCGGATCGGCTTCCTCCTGCACCACCGTCCCCCGGAGCCGCTGCACGGCCTGCTCCACCATCTGCATGTACAAGTCGAGCCCGATGGCGGCGATGTGGCCGGACTGCTGCCGTCCGAGGAGGTTGCCGGCGCCGCGGATCTCCAAATCGGCCGCCGCGACGCGGAACCCGGAGCCCAGCTCCGTGAATTCCTGGATGGCATGAAGCCGCTTTTGCGCGTCGGTCGTGAGCGTGCCTTCGTCCGGGACGAAGAAGTAGGCGTAGGCCTGCTGGCCCCCACGCCCGACGCGCCCGCGCAGTTGATAGAGCTGCGCCAGGCCGAAGGTGTCGGCGCGGTGGACGAGGATGGTGTTCGCGTTGGGCACGTCCAGGCCCGATTGGATGATGGCCGTGGAGACGAGCACGTCCGCCTCGCGATGGAGGAACTTGAGCATCACGGCCTCGAGCAGCCGCTCGTCCATCTGGCCGTGGGCCACGACGACGCGCGCTTCCGGCACCAACTCGCGCAACCAGGTGCCCATCCGCTCGATCGATTGCACGCGGTTGTGCACGAAATAGATCTGCCCGCCGCGGCCCAGCTCCCGGACGACGGCTTCGCGCACGACCCGGTCGCCGAAGCGCACGACGGAGGTCCGCGTCGCCAGGCGGCCGGCGGGCGGGGTCTCGATGATGGACAGGTCCCGCACGCTCGACATGGCCATCTGGAGTGTGCGGGGAATCGGCGTGGCGGTCAGCGTCATCACGTCCACCTGTGTCCGCAACTGTTTGAGCCGCTCCTTGTGCCGGACGCCGAACCACTGCTCCTCGTCGATGACGACCAGCCCCAGGTTGCGGAAGACGACGTTCTTCTGGAACAGGCGGTGGGTGCCGACGACGATGTCCACCGTGCCGTCCGCCAGTCCCTTGAGCGTCGCCTTGGCCTCCTTCGGCGTCTGGAACCGCGACAGCATGGCGACTTTGACGGGAAAGGGAGCGAAGCGCTGCGAGAAATTTTCGAAGTGCTGCTGGGCCAGGAGTGTCGTGGGTACCGCCACCGCCACCTGCCGGCCCGTCTCGACCGCCTTGAACGCGGCCCGCATGGCGACCTCCGTCTTGCCGTAGCCCACGTCGCCGCAGACGAGCCGGTCCATGGGCTTGGACGATTCCATGTCCTGCTTGATGTCCTCGATGGCCTTGAGCTGATCGGGCGTCTCCTCGTACTCGAACGCCGCGTCGAATTCGCGGGCTAAGGTGCTGTCGCCGCCATAGGCCTGGCGCTGGACAAGTTCGCGGTTGGCGTAGAGGTCGATCAGCTCGTGGGCCATCTCCTCGATGTCTTTTTTGGCTTTGGCGGTCGTGCGGCCCCAGGCGGTCCCGCCGAGCCGGTCCAATTTCGGCGCGTGCCCTTCGGCCCCCCGGTAGGGCTGCACCTGGTTCAGGCGGTCCAGCGGCACGTAGAGCCGGTCCCCGCCGGCGAACTCCAGGATGAGGTAGTCGCTGTCGAAATCCTGGACGGAGAGCCGCTTCAGGCCTTGATACCGGGCGATGCCGTGCTGGACGTGCACGACGACGTCGCCGAGGTTGAGATCTTCGAGCGAGGTGAAGAACACCGCCGCTTTGGTCTTGGGCGCGGGCCGGTGGCGCGCGCCCTTGGCGAACAGCTCCTCTTCCGTGACGATCGTCAGCCGGCCCTCCGCCGAGACGAAGCCCGCGGAGAGGTCGCCCTGCACCACCGAGAAGGGACGCTTGGCGGCGGCGGGCGTCGGCCACTGCGACGGACTCCAAGGGGAGACGGGCAGGTCATGCTCGGCGAAGAGGGCCGAGAGCCGGTCCACTTGGCCCCGGCTGCGCGCGACGAGCACGACGATTCCCGTTGCGCGCAGGCGGTCGAGCGTCGCCAGCGTCTCGGCAAAGGGTGTGCCCCGCTGTCCCAGCCCGGCGGACGCCGGCGTGTGGGAAGGAAAGGGCACGACCGGAGCCCAGGTCTCGTCGGGGGACGTCAACGGCTCGGCGGCCAGCATCGGCCAGGCACGCATGCGACCGAGCAGGTCGTCCCAGGTCGTGTAGAGCCGGTCCGGTTCCGGGTACGGCCGGCCCCGGCCGTCGCGGTGTCGGGCAAAGGCCTCGTCCGCCGCGCCGCGGAACGTCTGCGCCTTGTCGGCCAGCACGCGCGGCTGGTCGAGCACGACGACCGGCTGGCCGCAAAAATACTCCAGCAGGGACGGCATGGAGGGATAGAGGTCGGGCCCGCGCCATTCCGCATCGGGTGCGTGCGGTGCGAGGGCGTCGGGATCGCCGGCCGGCCTAATCGACTCGCGGGCCGGCAGGATCCAGGCTCGATCCAGTTTCTGGGTGGACTTTTGCGTCGAGGGATCGAAGCGGCGGATCGACTCGGCCGTGTCGCCCAGAAATTCCAGACGGAGGGGATCGTCGTAGGCGGTGGAAAAGACGTCCACGATGCCGCCGCGGACGCTGAACTCGCCGGGAATTTCCACCACCGACACACGCCGGTAGCCGAGCCGCAGGAGGCGGGAGGTCAAATCTTCGCGCGCGATGCCGGCGCCCGGTTCCAGACTGAACGTCGCCTCGCGCAGGACCGACTCGGGGAGGAGACGCTGGAGCAGCGCAGGCATCGAGGCCACGAGCACCGTGCGTTCCTGCCGGAGCAGCCGATGGAGGGTCCGCATGCGGTCGGCCACCAACTCGACCGGCGGCGGCGTGGCCTCGTAGGGCAGGGTTTCCCATTCCGGAAACAGGACGAGCGGCTCGGTCGACCGGCCCAGCCAGGTGAAAAAAAAGCGTAAGTCGTCGTGCCAGCGGGCTGCCGCCTCGTCGTCGGGCGCGAGAATCAGCCAGGACGCATCGCCCATGAGGGGATCGAGCAACGCCGTGGCGAGCGCCGGCGTGGACCCGTGCAGGTTGATCAAGCAGGGCCGTCCCTGGACCCGGGCGAGGGCGTCGGCGACGGGCCGGAGCGGCTGGGCCCAGCCGTCAGGCCAGGCTGGCGATGGGGAGGTGCCCATGGCAATGGGAGTTCACGAGGCGGCGCGGCGGATGCGGCGGACCAAGTCGGTGGTGGAGACGCCGGGTACGAGCGGGATCGTGCGCACGAGGCCGCCCCGCGCTTCGACCGTTTCGCGTCCGACGATGCGATCCTGCGCCCAATCGCCCCCTTTGACGAGAACGTCCGGCTGCACCTCGGCGATCAGGCGGCCCGGGTCCGGCTCGTCGAAGACGACGACGTAATCCACGCAAGCGAGGGCCGAGAGGACTTCGGCCCGCTGGGTCTCCGGCACGATCGGGCGGTCCTCGCCCTTGTCGAGAGTCTTGACCGAGGCGTCGCTGTTGACGCCGACGATCAGCAGGTCACCCAGGGCCCGCGCGGCTTCCAGGTAGCGGACGTGGCCGACATGCATCAAGTCGAAACAGCCGTTCGTGAAGACGATACGCTGCCCGCGCGCACGGCGCGCCGACAAGGCGACGACGGCGTCGGCTCGGTTGAGAATTTTCTCGCGCACGGCGCGATCATACCGCGGGCGGGCCGGAGAATCCTAGTGGATCGGCGCCGCGTGACGGAGGACCGTCCGCTACGCTTCGGCATCGAGGGCTTGCCGCACTTTCGGCGCCAGGGTCTCGGGCGTGACGGGTTTGGCCAGGAAATGCCGTTCGCGCGCGCCGTCGTGGGGAAACAGCTCCACGTCGTCGGTATAGCCGGACATGTAGAGGACGCGGATGTCGGGGCGCAGGGCCAGCACCTGCTCGGCCAGCTCCCGGCCGTTGAGCCCCGGCATGATCACGTCGGTGAGCAGGAGATGGATCGGTGCTTTGTACGTGCCGCACCAGCGGAGCGCCTCCTGCCCGTCGGCGGCTTCGACGACCGTGTAGCCGAGCGACTCCAACATGCGGCGCACCACATCCCGCACGATCGCCTCGTCCTCGACGAGGAGTACCGTCTCCATCCCGCCGACCAGCGCATCCGACGTCGGCCGCAATTCGGCGGCCGTCTCCGGGGCGGGGGTTTGGGGCAACTGGATGGCGACGGTCGTGCCCTGGCCGACGGCGCTGTCGATCTCGATGTGCCCGCCGTGCTGGTCGACGAAGGCGAAGACGGTGGAGAGGCCGAGCCCCATGGCCTTGTCCCGACCTTTCGTGGTGAAGAAGGGCTCGAAGCAATGCTCCCGCGTGTAGGCATCCATGCCGCCGCCGGTATCGCGGATCGAGAGGATCACGTGCGTGCCGGGCATGGAAAGCCCCTGCTTCCCCAGCAACTCGCGCCGGCCTTCCATGTTGGCCGTCTTGATGTAGAGCTTGCCGCCTCCCGGCATGGCGTCGCGGGCGTTGAGGACGAGGTTCATGAGCGCCTGATCCAACAAAGCCCGGTCCGTTCGTACCCAACCGAGCGCCGGGTCCAGCTCGGTCACGAGTTGGACCGTTTCGCCCAGGATCGACCGGAGCGTCGGCAGCAGGGTCGTCAAGACGGCGTTCAGATTGATCTCGCGGGGATGCAGGGGTTGTTTGCGGCTGAAGGCCAGCAACTGGCTCGTCAGAGCGGTTGCGCGCTGCCCGGCCACGTGAATCTGCTCGATCTTGTGAAACACAGGATCGTCCGCCGCCAGACGGCGCAGGAGCAACTGGCTGTAGCCGGTGACCACGGTCAGGAGGTTGTTGAAGTCGTGGGCGATGCCGCCCGCGAGCCGGCCGATGGCGTCCATTTTCTGCGACTGGCGCAGCCGTTCTTCGCTGGCGCGCAGCGCCTCTTCGGCCATCTTCCGGTCGGTGATGTCGCGCAGGACGCAGATGAACCCTCGCCCTTCCACCGCGGTCAGCGAGAGTTCATGGGGCCAGGTCCGGCCGTCGCCCGCCAGGCCGATCGCCTCGCCGCGCCAGGACCCGGATGCGGCGAGACGAGGCAACACGTTGCGGTCGAACCGCTGCAACTCCTCCGGCCCGTACCAGTCGCGCCAAGATTTCCCGAGCAACTCTTGCGGGCGCGTCCGGCCGCAGAGAGCGGCCAAGGCCTGGTTGGCGTAGACGCAGAGCCCCTCGCCGTCGATGACGCCGATGCCGTCCATGGCGGCCTCGATGGCCGCCAGTTGTTCCGAATCGGTGATATCGACCGAAAAGACGATGACGCCGCCGCTGCGGCCGTCTTTGTCCCGGTAAGGAACCTTGTCCGTCCTGATCCAGCGCTTTTCTCCCGATCCGCCCTGATAGGCCTCGACGATGCCGAATTTGGGCTGGCCGGTGCGGATCACCTCCAGATCGTCCTGGTAATATTTTTCAGCCTCGGCCGGATAGAGATCGTAGGTCGAACGACCTTCGATCGCCTCGATCGGGAGGCCGAGGGACTCGGCCGCCAATCGGTTGGCGCGGAGAATCCGATTGTTCGTGTCCTTGTACCAGATCATCGCGGGCGTCGAGTGAAAGATGACCTCCTGTTCTTTCTGCGCTTGGTAGAGCCGCTCCTCGGCCCGTTTGGCCCGCAGCAAGAGGAGCGTGGTCGTCCAGACCACGCCGATCACCATGCCGCGAATGGCGTAGGCCAATTTCGGCGAGAAACTCGGCGCCCCCGCCGCGCCGAGCAGGATCAGGCTCGTGTAGCCGGCGGCCAGGCCGATGGCCGCGCCGCGGTTCGGCGAACGGAGCAAGAGCAGGAGAGGGATCAAGTAGAGGATGACGACGACGGCACTGTAACGGCTGGTCAGGTCGGCGTAGGCGATGGCGATGGTCGAGAGGACGGCAATGGGCGTAACGAGCGGGCGGAGCAGGAGGATCGCCCGATTCGGAATGTTCGTGGACATGCGACGGTCAGCCCCCCCAAGCCGTCCGTGGCAGAAACGGTCTTGTACGTATATCATTCGCGTACGAGGAGGTAAAGAAAAAAGATCGGCCGGCGGCGGACGTCAAGGATTTGGCGCGGTCACAGAAGGTATCTCGATTTGCGCGTACCCCATTCTAATTGTGGCGCCGAAGACGAGGAGTTTGTCCCAGCCGGGCGAGGCGTCGCCCATGCGACACAGATTAAAAGGGCAGCACGATTTGACAACCGGTCGGAACGAAGCCCTTGCGGGCCGGCTCGGCCGCTGCGTGTCGTGTGGATCGAGGAACGTCGGACAATGCGGTCAGGCGGCCGCGGCAGGCGCCGCAGCGGTGCCGCCGAGGCTGGATCGTCCGCCGCTGCCGCTCGTAGGTCTGTCCGCAGGCGGCACATTGCCACCGGTAGCGGGTCATGGTTCGGACGGCCTCATGCAAGTCGTGCCGAATCGTGACGCGCAGACCCCCCGCCGCCATTTCCCGCATCTTTCGCCGGAACTCGGCGCCGTGATCGGGCCACCGCTTGAGCAGGTCGTACTGCCACTGATGGATCATCTCGTGCGCGAGCGTCTCGATCAACTCCTGCGGCGGCCGGCCGGCGAGCAGGGGGCGGGAGAGACGGATCATGCGCCGCGTCCCTTCGCCCGCCGAGTCGAGAGAACGGCTGCGCGGCCCTCGGCGCGAGACGAACAGGCCGGCCGAGGCAGTCAGCCGTTCGCTCCACTGAATGTCGATCGGCGGGAGCGCGCCGCGGAAGTAACGCGCGTTGAGGTCGGCCCAGAGGCGGCGAAAGTCGTCCGCTGATGCGTCGGTGTTCAACGTGCTTCGAGCGCCTCGATCACCGTGGCGGCCAGGAGAGGCACCATGATCTCGTGGTGGCCCGTGAGGGCATACCCCGCGCCCCCTTTCTGCGTCGGCCGGCGCACGACGTTCGTCATCGGCCGGTAGTGGGTGAGGAAGTCCATGTTGACGGTCGTAATGTCCGCGAGCGGGTGGCCGAGGTTGCGGCCAAGCGTGACGGTTTTCAAAAATACTTCGGGCAGGATCACCGCCGAGCCGAGATTGAGGTAGACGCCCCCGTCCATTCCAGCCACGACCGCCGCCAGCCGGCGGAAATCGAGCAGGGAGCAGGCCCCGATGGCCGCCCCGTCCGCCGCCGGATGCATGTGAATGATGTCCGTGCCCAGCGCGACGTGGACCGTCACGGGAATGCCGAGCCGCGCGCCGGTCGCCAAGATGCTCGTTCCCCGGTTCGGGAACTGGCCCTGGTACCGATTGATGTAGTGGCCGACCGCTTCGCCGAGCCCCTGGCCTTCCTTAGCCCCGCGCGCGATGGCCTCGTTGAGCATCCGGCCGGTTTCCTCCGCCATGCCGAAACGGCCCGAGTCGATCTCCGCGTCCACCTCCTCGGAGGTGTGGCCCATCAGGGCCAGCTCGAAATCGTGGATGATGACCGCGCCGTTCATGGCCACGGCGGACACGATGCCCCGCTCCATCAAATCCACCAGGATCGGGTTCAAGCCGACCTTGGTCACGTGGGCGCCCATGCCGACGATCACCGGCCGGCCCCGCTTGTGCGCCCGCACGATCGCCTGTGCCACGGCGCGCAGGGTCTTAACGGCGAGGAGGTCGGGCAACGTGTCGAGGAACCGCTTGAGCGAGCCGCCCTTGCGCCAGGCCGTCGCGAAGTCCGACAGGCGCACCTTGCTGTGCCGGCGTTTCAAGGGGTAGGTCCGGAGCTTCGACACGTCGATGGCCGCAATGGACGGACGGGTCAAGCTCGGCGGGCTGGACAGGGCGGGCGGCCTGGGCTGTTTACGAGGTTTTGCCAAGGAGTCCTTCGTCGATCAATTCACACAGCACGTGGCCGAGCGTGATGTGGCATTCCTGAATACGGGCGGTAACGGGCGAGGGCACGACGAAACTGTACTCCGCCAGGCCGGCCAGCTTGCCGCCGCCGCGGCCGGTCCAGGCGATCGTGACCAGGCCGAGTGCGCGCGCAGCCTCCACGGCCTTGAGCACGTTGGGCGAATTGCCGCTGGTGCTGATGGCGATGGCGATGTCGCCCTTCTGCCCGTAGCCGCGGATCTGGCGGGCGAAAACTTCGTCGTAGCCGTAGTCGTTGGCGATGCAAGTGACCGTGGCCGGATCGCTGGAGAGGGCGATGGCCGGAAAAGCCGCGCGGTCCCGCTGATAGCGCCCGAGAAATTCGCCGGCGAGGTGCGAGGCGTCGGTGGCGCTCCCGCCGTTGCCGAAGAGCAGCACTTTGCGCCCCTCCCGCAAGGCACGGGTCATCAGCGTGGCGACCGCGACGATCTGCTCGGCATAGTGGCCGATGAACCGCCGCTTCACGTCCGCGCTGTCCTCGAAGGCCTTGCGCGCCAGCTCGATCATGCGGGCGATTCTAGCCCGGCGCCGCCGGTCTGTCTACTGGCCGGTGGCGGAGCAGCCGTGAGACGTCTTGGCGGACAGGCGCGCCCGCAAAGCCGCTTCGGTGCGCGCGAGGGCGTCGTGGAACGTCAATTCCTGGTCGGGGTGGATGCGGTCCATCACCAGATGAAGCAGGGGCATGGAAGGGGATTGGGACAGGGGAGACCCGTCGAGCGATTCGTGGCCGCCGGCCAACCGATCTTCGAGCCGGAAGCGCAGGGCGTCGGCGGCCAGTTCCGACGTTTCCAGCAGCAGGACGGCGAAGGCGTTGGGGCCGATGCGCGCCACCGCATCCGACGTGCGGAAGGTGCGCAGGAGCAGCCGCGCGACCTCGCGCAGCCGGGCCTCGTCGTCCGCCTCGGCCGGCCCGTCCGCCGGCAGGCCGTCCACGCCGACCACGAAGAGGATGGCCTCCCGCTTCAGGCGGCGCAGCAGCTTCACGTAATGCTCGGCGAAAAACACCAGCCCGAACCGGCTCCAGGTTCCGGTCAGGGGATCGTGGGTCTGTTCCGTCATCGTCGCTCCTCCCTTGTCCCATCGGTCGTTTGCCCGGCCGGCTTGAGCCGGAAGGCCCTTCCGCCTCGCGCGTTTCGACGATTTTCGGTCGGTTGATCGTGCCGGGGGGCGATGCTATAGTCCGCCGCCATGCCGGCGGAGACACCCATCAAAGCCTTGCTGGTCGCGCTGACCGACGATGCGCCCGCCGCCGTCTACGCGATCAACCGGCTCAAGCCCGAACTCCTCTGTTTTTTCGTGCCGGACTCGGCCAAAGCGTTGGTCGAGAGCCGGATTCAACCGCACATCGCGCAGATGCCGCGCAAGTGGGAATGGATCGTCGCCCCGGACCCCTCCCGCTTCATGCCCTGCTATCGCGCCCTGACCGCCGCCTTGCCCGACTTGCTGCGCGTGTGGGAGGTGCGGCCGGGCGAGCTCGTCGCGGACTTCACGGGCGCCACGCCGGCTATGGGCGAAGCCTTGGCCCTGGCGGTGGTGAGCGCCTCCTCGCGGTTCGTCGCGCTCGTGCCGGTCGACGCCGGCGGTTCGTCGGACGGGGAAGCCGTGACGATCGAAGATCGGTCGCTGGTCTGGGTGCAGGGCAATCCCTGGGACGAAGCCGCGGCCCTGTCGCGACGGGAGGCCTGCGAGCTGTTCAATCGCGGCGAATTCGGCGCGGCGGCTTCGCTGTTTCGGCAGATTGAAGCGCGCGTGAGCGGCGGGCAGAAGCCGCTTTATCGGGCCTTCGCCGATCTGGCGGAGGGCTACGGCCTCTGGGAGCGATGTCATTATCGCCAGGCCTGGGACAAGCTCAAGACGGCGGCCAAGGCGCTGGAAATGGCCTCCCTGTTCGGCGGCCCGCCGGGCATGAAGGCGCTGCTTCCCGCGATCAAACAGAACGCGGGCTTTTTGGAAAAACTCGTGCTCGATCCGCAGGACGTGAAGGAGGCGGTCGTCTACGACCTGCTGGCCCGCGCCCGCCGCCGCGCGGACGTGGATCATGACGCGGAGGCGGCAATGGTGGCGTTGCGGCGCGGGCTGGAAGCGGCGGCGCAACATCGGTTGTTCAAGCCGCACAAGATCAAGAGTTGGGACGTGAAGCCGGAGCAATTACCGGCCGCGCTCCACGACACCTGTCGAACCTGCTATGTGGACGATGTCGACGGCAAGTACAAACTACCGATGCAGGCGCAGTACCGCGTCTTGGCCGAACTGGGCGACCCGTTGGGCCAGGCCTACCTCGCGCAGTGGCCCAAGATGAAGCCGTTTCTGGATGCGGCCAACCAAGCGATCCTCGGCCACGGCTTCGAACCGTTGAAGCCGGAGCGATTCCAGCAGTTGTACGAACTGGTAGTGAAAGTGACGGGCGTCACCGACCAGGCGCTGCCGCGCTTCCCGACGCTGAGTTTGTAAGGGCAGATGGACATCCGCATCTATTATGAGGACACCGACTGCGGCGGGGTGGTCTACTACGCCAACTACCTCAAGTATTTCGAGCGGGCGCGGACGGACTATCTGGAGCGGCGCGGCCTCTCCGTGGCGCGGCTCATGGCGGAGGGCACGGTCTTCATGGTGGTGCACGCGGAAGCGGACTACAAGTCGCCGGGCCGCTACGGGGAGACGCTGACCATCGAGACGACGCTGGACACGAGCAAGAACGCGTCCTTCACCTTCGCCCATGTCGTGCGCGAAAAGACCAGCGGCCGCGTGGTCGTCGAGGGGTCGGCCACGCTGGTGGCGACCGGAACGGACGGGAAACTCAAGCGGCTGGCGCCGGAGTTGAAAGACGTCTTGGCGCGGCCGCCGCAAGGAGGGCTGTGATGCCGGAAAAACTGGGAACCTGGCTCGCCATCGGCGCCGTCGCCATCGGCTTCATCGTCCTCGCCTGGCTCCTCTTCGCGGACGATCCGAAGGACAAGAAGAAGTAGCGGATGCCCCAGAGAGCCTGCGCTCCCGCACCTCCCGGAGCGACCCTTCTGGCCTCTGCCGGGCAGAAGCGCCGCGTCGGCGTGCGCGGCAGACCGGTCGTCCTCTTCATTTCCCCGATAGGAAATAGTAGCCCAGAGCGGCGATCGCCAGGATCACGACGAGCCAGGTGAGGCAGCCGCGGCGGGACTCGGCCTGCGCTTCTTCCACCTTTCGCTTGAGATGCGACTGGCTGCGGAGATAGCGATCGACGGCCTGCTTCGCGTCGCGGAGGTCGAGTCCCAGCTCCTGCCGGATGATCTTGATCGCTTCGATGGTATTGCCACGAATAAGCGCCTCGATCGCGGCGGAGGGAAGCTGGGGCGGCTGGGTGGCAGGGTCGGTCATGGACTGCGGCGCCTCCTGAGGATCGGTCGAGATGCGAAGGGCGACGTGTACGAACCTGTGCTGGCTTAAACTTTTCCTCCCAACCTGTCAAGGACGGCCCCGCTCCCGTAGTTTGTGATACCCCTCCCACTTCATGACCTCGGCCACGTTGCGGCCGTCTACGAACACGTCGGCCAGCGTCCGACCGTAAGGGTCGAGGCCGTCGGGAATCATCGTGACGGTGCCGTCGTGCAGCAGCGCGTCGAGCCGTTGGGTGGCCTCGAATCCGCCTGAGTCCGCCTTCTCCTGCGCATCGTAGCCGCGAATCCTGATGCGGTCGCCGCCGTAGGCGATGGTGTCGCCATCGACGATGCGAATCTTCCAGGGGTCCATGGTGATCGGTTCGGGTTTCGGATAGGCGAGGGGGAGGCGAAGCAGTGAACGAGGCACCGTCGTCCGGCGCAAGGGATGTTCTTGCTCGAAGGGGCGGCGGAGAATCCGGCGAAACGGCGGCTTGGGCAAACGGAATCGTGGCGCGGCTTGACGAGGGGGCGGGGCAAGGGCCGGTCGGTGATCGACCGATTTGTGCGGCGTGGTCACATGGCCCTGATGGGCGACGGGCGCACCCTGTTTGGTCTGGTGGTGCGGCAGCGTGTGCGGTCCCGATGCGGCGTCGGTGGTGATGGGAACGAGCGTCCCCGACAGGCTCAGGGCGAGCACCCGAATCAAAAAACGCGATGGATTGAGCATGGGGTCCCTCCTGGAATCAGGTTCGATTGCGGGAGGGAAATGCAAAACCTGTGCGAGGAAGCAAAAAAAAGAAGCCCGCTCCTGCGTTGAGAGTGAGATCGACGGAGTGGGTGAAACCGGATCGGACGTCACGCCCGCGGGCTGAACGTCTCGCATCTTTCTGCATCTATCCGGCTCGAGGCCGGTTGTGCTCAGAGGCACCGAGGCGAAGATGCGCTGATGAGTCGTCGGTTTCGTCCGCCGATCACCACCCTCGGGGTCTTCCCCACAGGAGCGGGCTCCCCTTGTCCGGTGGCGTCATGCTCTCCGCATCACCTCCTCCGTGTAAGAATTTCAGGAGCGACTCCTGGCGCGTACGATGCGCCGATCGGCGCAAACTGTCAAGCGACGATTTTCGTCATCGATTCGGCATCACTTCAGCATAATCCGTACCACTCGGATGGGCTTGCTAGGATGTCGGCGCGCGGCTGCGCTCGGTTGACAAAGCCGAAAGGCGCATGTTGGAATGGCGCCGCTCGTCGTGTCTTGCCTATCCCGTTGAAATCCTGAACGAACGGCGTCTCGCGCGCCACGGAGGCCCCATATGGACATGTTTGGTAAGGTCGGCTTGGTGGAGGTTCCGATCCTGATCGCGCCGGACCAGAAGGCCTGGCTGGACCGGATGATCAAGGAAGGGAAAATCGCCGTCCCGCCCGGCGGAACACTGGAAAAGGGCTCGCTCTATTCCATGTTCATCCGGATGCTGCTCCACAATGCGATGGAGGAGCAGAAACGGCAGGAAGCGCTCGAAAAGGAAGACGAGGACGACGAGTAGACGCCCCGGCCCGGTTCACCTGTATCCGGCCGCGCAGGGCCGTATCTCTTTCAAACCGTTCTACGACCGGCCGCGGGGCCAGGTCATAAACTCTTCATCACGTCGCGAGCCGCCGTCACCGTCCGGTCGATGTCCGTCTGGCTGTGGGCGGTCGAGAGGAAGGCCGCTTCGAACTGCGACGGCGCGAAGTAGACCCCGCGCCCCAGCATCCGACGAAAGAACGTCGCATACCGCTGCGTGTCGGCCTGCTTGGCGGTCGCCCAATCCACCACCGGCCCCTTGGTGAAAAATCCGCCGAGCATCGAACCCACCCGCGTTTGCGTCAGCGGCACGCCCGCCTTTTTCGCGGCCTGTCCGAGGCCCTCGGCCAGTTCCGCGGCCCGCTGATCCAGCTTCGCGTAGAGGCTCGGCGCCTTGAGCCGCTTGAGCGTTTCGATCCCCGCCGTCACGGCGAGCGGATTGCCGGAGAGGGTGCCGGCCTGATAGACCGGGCCGGCCGGCGCGATCCATTGCATGATCTCCCGGCGTCCGCCGTAGGCGCCCACCGGCAGCCCTCCGCCGATGATCTTACCCAGGCAGGTCAGGTCCGGCGTCACCTGGTAGAGCCCCTGTGCGCCGCCGTAACCGACGCGGAAGCCGGTGATGACTTCATCGAAAATGAGCACAATGCCGTGCGCCCGCGTGAGCTCGCGCAGAGCCGGCAGAAAATCGCCGCCCGGCGGTACGACGCCCATGTTGCCCGCGACCGGCTCGACGATCACGCAGGCCAGGTCGCGGTGGTGCTGCCGGATCATCTTCTGCACCGTCTTGATGTCGTTATAGGGGGCGGTCAGCGTGTGCTTGGCGAAATCGGCCGGCACGCCGGGCGAGGCGGGAATGCCGAGCGTCGCCAGGCCGGACCCGGCGTCGGCCAGCAAATAGTCGCTGTGCCCGTGATAGCAGCCCTCGAACTTGAGGATCGTGTCACGCTTGGTGAAGCCGCGGGCGAGCCGGATGGCCGACATGACGGCCTCCGTGCCCGACGAAACGAGCCGGACCTGCTCCATCGAGGGCAGGGCCTCGCGGATCATCTTCGCCAGCGTCACTTCGAGCTCCGTCGGCGCGCCATAGCTCGTGCCGTTGGCCGCCGCCCGTTTGATGGCGGCGATCACCGGCGCCGGCGCATGGCCCAGGATCATCGGTCCCCAGGAGAGCACGTAGTCGATGAAGCCGTTGCCGTCCACGTCGTAGAGCTTGGCGCCCTTGGCCTTCTTGATGAACAGGGGATTGCCGCCGACGGACTTGAAAGCCCGCACGGGGCTGTTCACGCCGCCGGGGATGAATCGTTGCGCTTCGGCAAACAGCTTCTGGGACTTCTGCATTTTCATGGGTGTGCCTCGACGAAAAGGTTTGCGAAAAAGCAGCGCACGGTAGCACGCGGATTTTTTGCCGGTCAAGGCGCGCCTGATCGCGCGGCGACCGCGGAAGCCTTGCCGCCCTCGCCGGTCTTCGTCTATGCTGCGTGCGCATCAGCCGAGACGGGCGGCCTAGAGGACCGAAACGGACACAGTGGGGGAATCCATGACCGAGCCAGTGAAGGGCGCCACGCGCACCGAATCCGACAGCATGGGCAAGATCGAAGTCCCGAACGACCGGTACTGGGGCGCCCAGACCCAGCGGTCGCTGCACCATTTCGACATCGGCCAGGACGTCATGCCGCGCGCCCTGATCCGCGCCTTCGGCATCCTCAAGCGTGCCGCCGCCGAAGTGAACCGCGACCTCGGCAAGCTCCCGGACGACAAGGCCAAGCTGATCGTCGCCGCCGCCGAGGAAGTCATCGCCGGCACGCTGGACGGCCATTTCCCCCTCCGCATCTGGCAGACGGGCAGCGGCACGCAGACGAACATGAACGTCAACGAAGTCATTTCCAACCGCGCGATCGAGCTGGCCGGCGGCACGATGGGCTCGAAGGCGCCCGTGCATCCCAACGACCACGTCAACATGTCTCAGTCTTCCAACGACACCTTCCCGACCGCCATGCACATCGCCGCGGTCGAGCAGCTCGTCCACCTGTTGATCCCCCGCGTTACCCTGCTGCGCGACGCGCTGGCGGCCAAGGCCTCGGCCTTCGCCGACATCGTGAAGATCGGCCGGACGCACCTGATGGACGCGGTGCCGCTCACGCTCGGCCAGGAATTTTCCGGCTACGTGGCCCAGCTCGACCAGGACCGCGAACGGATCGCGTCCACGCTCCCGCACCTCTACGAATTGGCGCTCGGCGGCACGGCGGTCGGCACGGGGCTCAACACCCATCCCGAGTTCGCCCGCCGCTCGGCCGAGAAGATCGCGGCCTACACCAAGCTGCCCTTCGTCTCGGCGCCCAACAAGTTCGCGGCGCTGGCCTCGCACGATCCGCTCGTCATGGCGAGCGGCGCGCTCAAGACCCTGGCTTGTTCCCTCATGAAGATCGCCAACGACGTCCGATGGTTGGGCTCCGGCCCCCGCTGCGGGCTGGCCGAATTGATCCTGCCCGCCAACGAACCGGGATCCTCCATCATGCCGGGCAAGGTCAATCCCACGCAGAGCGAGGCCATGACCATGGTCTGCGCGCAGGTCATCGGCAACGACATGGCCATCTCGCTGGCCGGCTCGCAGGGCAACTTCGAGTTGAACGTCTTCAAGCCGGTGATCATCCACAACGTCCTCCATTCCCTCCGGCTCCTGGCCGACACCTGCCGCTCGTTCACCGAGCATTGCGTCGCCGGCATCGAACCGGACCGCGAGCAGATCAAGCGGTCCGTGTCCAACTCGCTGATGCTCGTCACCGCGCTCAATCCCAAGATCGGTTACGACAAGGCGGCGAAAGTCGCCAAGAAGGCCTACGACGAGCGCAAGACGCTGCGCGAAGCCTGCGTCGAGCTGGGCTTTCTCACCGGACCGGAATTCGACGCGCTGGTGAGGCCGGAAAAGATGCTGGAGCCGGAAGGGTAAGGCCGTCCGTTTCAAGAGGTTCCGTTCATGGTGCGACAGGCCTGCCCTGAGCTCGTCGAAGGACGCTCTCTTCCTGTGCCTCCCCTTGACCGACTCGTAGGAATCTCATAAGATTCCTCATAATTTGCTCATAGCGAGGCGAGGCGCTATGCCCACACTCCTGAAACCCAAAGTCAAAAAACAGGCCGCGTCGTTTTCGTTGTCTCCGCATGTGCTGGAAAAGGTGGATGCCTTGTCGAAAGCCACGCGTCGGTCGCGGAGCGAGTTGGCGGAGAAATTCCTGGAAATGGGCTTGGAGGCTTTTGAGGCCCAGGTGGACACCGACGCGCTCCTCTACGACAGTCGCAAGCAAGAGAAAGACGTTCTGCTCAAGGACTGCGCGGACATCGTCAGGCGGATTCAGAGACTGTCGAAGGGATGAAACTGGTCATCAAGCCATCCGCTCGGAAGGAGCTGATGGACCTCCCCGATCCGATTCTCGTCAAAGCGTTCAAGACCATCCTCGATCTCGGCGACCACCCCCGACCACGAGGCTACGACAAGGTCGAGGGCCGGGAAGGAGTCTTTCGCGTCTGGATCGACCGGGACTATCGCGTCCTCTACGAGATTGCGACGGAAGAGGAGAAAATCCGAATCATCGGCGTCGGCATCAAGCGCAAACATCTTTATAAGTAGGCCACCACCTTCAACCTCCGGCTTCACGGCACCATGCGTCACGCGAAAATCGTCTGCACGATCGGACCGGCCAGCGCGTCGCCGGACGTGCTGGCCCGGCTGATCGCCGCCGGGATGGACGTGGCGCGCCTGAATTTTTCGCACGGCACGCACGAGGCGCACGCGCAGGCCATGCGGGCGATCCGCGCGGCGGCCGCCGCGCAGGACAAGCCCGTCGCGATCCTCCAGGACCTCCAAGGCCCGCGCCTTCGCATCGGCGTCCTTCCGGCGCCGGTCGAGCTTGCCGTGGGACAGACGGTGATCTTGACCGGCGACGGATCCGCACCGCATCGGCAGGGTTCGGACCCACGGCTGCCCGTCACCTATCAAGCCCTGGCCCGCGACGTGCGGTCCGGCGCGCGGCTGCTCATCAACGACGGCTTGATCGAGCTCGCGGTCGAGCAGGTGGAGGGATCGGACGTCCGGTGTCGCGTGACGGTGGGCGGGACGGTCACGTCGAACAAGGGCCTGAATCTCCCCGGCACGGCCGTCAGCGCACCGACGGTCACGGAGAAGGACCGCGCCGACTTGCGCTTCGGCCTGGCGCAAGAGGTGGACTATGTCGCCCTCTCGTTCGTGCGGGGGCCGGAGGATATCGAGGCGGTCCGGCAGGTCATGGCGTCCTGCGGGCGGGAAGTCCCGATCGTCGCCAAGATCGAGCGGGCCGAAGCGGTGGAGAAACTGGAAGCCATCCTGGATGCCGCCGCCGGCGTGATGGTGGCGCGGGGCGACCTCGGCGTCGAGTTGGGGCCGGAAGCCGTGCCGGTCCTGCAAAAGCGCATCATCCGCGCGGCCAATCGGCACCGCCGCCTCGTGATCACCGCCACCCAAATGTTGGAGTCCATGACGGCGCAGCCCCGCCCGACGCGCGCGGAAGCCTCCGATGTGGCGAACGCCGTCTTCGACGGCACGGATGCCGTGATGCTCTCGGCGGAAACCTCCACCGGCCGCTATCCGATCGAGGCCGTGGCGGTGATGGATCGGATCGTCCGCGCCGCGGAGAGCGACGCGCCGGCTTCGGGCACGGCTCGGCAAGCAGAGCGGGCGACGCACGTGATGGAGACGGCCGGGACGATCCCCGAAGCCCTCTGCGCCGGGGCGGCGCGCGCGGTGGAAGAGACGGGGGGCACGGCCGTCGTCGTCTTCTCGGAGTCCGGCACGACGGCACGCCTCATGGCGGCGCAGCGGCCGGCGGTGCCGATCGTCGCCTTCACGCCGTTTGAACAGACCTGCCGACGCATGGCATTGTATTGGGGTGTGCTCCCCCGCACCATGGCCCGCGTGGCCGACCCGGACGCGCGCGTCCACGAAGTGGAGCGGCGCCTCCTTTCCGAGAGTCTGGTGGGGCGGGGCGACCGGATCGTGATCCTGGCGGGAACGCTCGTCGGCCAGGTGGGTGGTACGAACGTGATGAAGGTCCACGAGATCGCATGAACGACTCTTGTCCCCCGTCCCCGTCGTGGCGCGCCATCGGGGCGGCGACGCTGGCGCTCGCCGCAATCGTACTCCTGGCTCCCGGCCCCGGCCTCGCTTTTACCGGAGACATCAAGAAGGATCCGCGCGACGTGGTGAGCGCGTACGTGTCATTGGACGCCAAGGGCGTCCGGCTGGAGGCGGTGAGTTGGGAGACGCTCAAGCCCTACATCGCTTGGAAGGATGAGCCGGCGTGGGGCAAGGTCGTGGTCGTGGAGTCATACGACGTAAGCGACGATGTTGCGACTTGGGAGATCGTCAGCACCCTGGAAGTCGTCATCCCGGTGCAATTCAAAGTGCTCGGCTTCATGTATTGGGAGACGGCCGCGTTCGCGCCGGGAACGGAGAACGAAGAGGTGCGCTTTCGCGTGAAGGCCGTCAAGGACCGGTGGCGGATCGTCGAGCCGATGATTCAGCCGCACGTCAGCCGGACGCGCCTGATGGGCTTCGTGAAGCAGGCCATGCTCGACGAACCCGACGCCACGCGCAAAGCCCAACTCGCCGAGTTGCGGGACCACATCAAGGGGGCGCCATGACCGCCGCCTCCCGCGCGAAAGCGCCGATCGATCTGCTCATTTTCGATCTCGACGGCACGCTTATCGAATCGAAGTGGGACATCGCCACGGCGGTCAATCTCACTTTGGGTGAATTGGAACTGCCCTTGCGCAGCCAGGAGGAGATTTTCTCCTACGTGGGCGACGGGGTGAAGAAGCTGCTGCGCCTCTCGGTCGGCGAAGACAACCAGGCGCGGTTCGACGAGGCCCTGCGCGTTTTCCGCGGCCATTACCTGGCCCATTGCCTGGACCGGACGGCCTTTTTCTCCGGTATCGAGCCGATGCTGCGTCACTTCGACGAGAAGAAAAAAGCCGTCGCGACGAACAAATCCATCGAGTACACGAACCGGATTCTGGACGGCTTGGGGGCCCATCACTTCGCTTACGTGGTCGGCGGCGACAACGGCTTCGGCCTCAAGCCGGAGCCGGGCATGCTGCTCCACATTCTGGAGGAGTTGGACGTGCCGAAGGAGCGGGCCGTGCTCGTCGGCGACAGCACGAACGACATCGCCGGCGGCCACAACGCCGGCATCCGCGTCTGCGCCGTCGGCTGGGGCATGGGCCATCGTGCGAAAATGGCCGCTTGCGGACCGGACTGGTGGATCGAACGGCCGGAAGAACTGATGGAGTTGTTCGAATGAAACGCCTGCGGCAACTGTGGCGAACGCGGATAGGCTTCTTGGCGCTCCTTGTCGCGCTGACGCTCGCCGGCCCCCCGGCCGGACTGGCGGCGCCGCCGGCGCCGATCGTGTCGAACGGCCGGAGCCTGGCCGAACGGGTCATCGAACACAAGCTGGTGAACGGCCTGACCCTGCTCATGGTCGAGCGGCACCAGACGCCCGTCGTGTCGATCAATGTGACCTTCGGCGTCGGCGGGATCGACGAGGTGAACGGCATCACGGGCGTGGCGCACCTCTACGAGCACATGGCCTTCAAGGGCACGAAAACGATCGGGACGAAGGACTTCGCGCAGGAGCAGCCGCTCCTGGCCGAACTGGACCGGCTCAACGGCGAGATCGAGCGCGAGCGGCGCAAACTGCGGGCCGAGGGCCGGGACACGTCGCCCGAGCTGGCGGCGAAGAGGGACCAGTTCAAGCAGGCGCAGGACCGCGCCGACGCCTTCGTCGTGGGCAACGAAATGGCGCTGCTCTACCAGCGCCACGGCGGCGTGGGGCTCAACGCCTCGACGGGCAAGGACGTGACGCGCTACACGGTCAGCCTGCCGTCGAACCGCCTGCCCCTCTGGGCGGCCATCGAGGCGGATCGCCTGGCGCGCCCCGTGCTGCGCGAGTTTTACAAGGAGCGCGCGGTCGTCATGGAGGAGCGGCGGTTGCGGACGGACGACAGCCCCAACGGGCTGCTCTACGAAGCCTTCGCCGCCGCCGCCTTCGAAGCCCACCCCTACGGCTTTCCGACGATCGGCTGGGCGTCCGACATCCAGTCGCTCACGCCGGCGGAAACGGAAACCTTTTTCCGCACCTATTACGGTCCGGCCAACGCGGTCATCGCCATCGTGGGGGACATCGACCCCAAGGAAGTCATCGCGTTGGTCGAACGGACCTTCGGGGCCGTGCCCGGCGCGCCCCCGCCGCCGTCCGTCGTGACCGTCGAACCGCCGCAGAAGGGCGAGCGGCGCGTGGACGTGGAGTTCGACGCGGAGCCGATCCTCATCCTGGGCTATCACAAGCCGTCGCTGGAGTCGCCGGACGACGTCGTGTTCGACGTCATCGACTCGGTCCTCTCGGAGGGCGTGACCTCGCGGCTCTACCGGCGGCTCGTGCGCGAGAAGCGGCTGGCTGCGGGCATCTCGACGGATTCGAGCTTTCCCGGCGTCCGCGATCCGAACCTCTTCGTCGTCAGCGCGACGCCCCTGGCGCCGCACACGACGGCCGAAATCGAAGCGGCGATCTACGAGGAGCTGGAACGGCTCAAGACCGAGCCCGTGACGGCCCAGGAACTCCAGCGGGTGCTGAACAATCTCGACGCCGGGATGGTCCGCTCCCTGCGTTCCAACGGCGGCCTCGCCTCGCAACTGGCCTACTATCAGACCGTCGCGCGGGATTGGCGCTACGTGCTCAAGGCGCGCGAGCGGATCGCCGCCGTCACGCCGGCCGACATTCAACGCGTGGCCCGGCACTACCTGGTGAAGACCAACCGCACCGTCGCCACGTTGGTCAGACCGGCGGCGCCGCACGACGCGAAAGGGAAACCGTGACAGACACGAACCGGGAACATGGGGGCATGATGCCGATCGGGCGGCGCCTCGTCGGCGTGGCCGTGGCGCTGATCTTCTGTTGCGGCGCCGGGCTGTCGGTCGCGGCGGCGCAGGACGATCCGCGGACGATGCGGTTCGAGACGGTCCAGTTCACGCCGCCGGACCCTGAGCGGGTGGTGCTGGAAAACGGCATGGTGGTCTACCTGCTCGAAGACCACGAACTGCCGCTCGTTACGATCACGGCGACGATAAAGACCGGCGCTTGGCTGGAGCTCTCCGACAAAGTCGGCCTGGCCGCGCTGACCGGCGCGACCATGCGGACCGGCGGGACGGCGCGCATGTCGGCGGAGGACGTGGACGCCGAGCTGGAGCAATTGGCCGCGCAGATCGCCGTCGGCATCGGCACGGAATCCGGATCGGCCATGCTGGACGTGTTGAAGAAGGATCTGGCGCGCGGCCTCCGCATCTTCGGCGACATCCTCATGACGCCGGCTTTCGATCCCTCGCGCATCGAGCTGGCCAAGTTGCAGGCCATCGAGGGCATCCGGCGGCGGCAGGACCAGCCGCAATCCATCGCCGGGCGGGAGTTCGCCAAGATGCTCTACGGGGCCGATCATCCCATGGCGCGGGAGAGCACGGTGGCGTCCATCACGAAGGTGACGCGGGACGATCTCGTCGCCTTCCACGCCAAGACGATCCATCCCAACGGCATCATCCTGGGCGTCACGGGCGATTTCGACCGGGCCGACATCCTGGCGAAACTCCGCGAGACCTTCGGGGCCTGGAAGCCGGGGTCTGTGCCGGACGTCGATCTCCCTTCGGTCCGGGAACAGGCCGTGAAGGCCGACCAGCGGGTGGTGCGGTTCGTCGGCAAGGGCACGTCCCAGACGCACTTGCGCGCCGGACATTTATCGGTGAAAGAGGACGATCCGGACTATCCCGCCCTGTCGCTCTTGAACGACATCCTGGGCGGGAGCGGGTTCCGCAGCCGGCTCTTCCAGGACATCCGGACCAAGCAGGGGTTGGCCTATTCGGTGGGCAGCGGCATCCGGGCGGAAACGCGGGTGCCGAGCGTCTGGCTCATGCGGGCGGAGACGAAACTGGCTTCCACCAAAGACGTCGTCGTCCGGTTGCTGGCCAACGTGGAGCGGCTCCAGCGCGAGCCGGTGACGGACCGGGAGCTGGCGGAAGCGAAGGAAGCCTTCGTCAACTCCTTCGTCTTCTCGTTCACCAGCGCGTCGAGCATCGTCAACCGCTTGATCGGCCTGGAGTACGACGGCCTCCCGAAGGATTTTCTCCAGCGCCTGCGCGACCGGGTGGTGGCCTTGACCAAAGAAGACTTGCAACGGGCCGCCCGCGCGCACTTGCATCCCGACCGCCTCCGCATCCTGGCCGTGGGACCGGCCGAGGCCCTGCCGCAAGTATTATCCGGATTCGGCGAGATCGAAGAGATTAAACTGCCACCGGAGGGGTGAGGAACTGCCTCCGCAGTGCCCGTACCTCCGCATAACAGAGCCATGCCGCTCGAAGACGACTTTTGCGACATTATTAAAAAGGCGCGGACGGGGCTCAACCTGTCGGTCGGCGAAGCGGCGGCCAAGGCGGGGATCGCGCCGGGCGATCTGACGATCCTGGAGCGGGCCGGCCGCGTCCCCACGCGAGCGGAAGTCATGGCCCTCGCCGCCGCGCTCGGCTTGCGGGCCGATCCCTTGACGCACATCGCCCTCGATGGCTGGATGCCGGCGCCGCCTCCCGCACGGCCCTGTCTGGAAACCGTCCTCGGCGACGTCAGCGGCTACGCCGTGAAGGGCTACGTCCTGCACGATGCCGGGCAAGCCGTCTTCGTGGACACGGCCTACCGTGCCGAGGCCATGCTGGAGACGCTCCACCGCCGGAACCTGACGCTCAAAGCCGTGTGCCTGACCCACGGCCATGCCGACCATGCGGACGGCCTCGACTCGATACTCCAACAGTATCCCGTCCCGGTGTATATTGGCCGTGACGATATCCGGTTGCTGGCATGGAAACCGCCGCAGAAATTGATGGCGCCCTGTGAAGACGGAACGATGCTGACGGTGGGAGGACTCACCGTGACGCTCATGGCCACGCCCGGCCATACGCCGGGCGGTCTCTGTTATCGAACGCGCGACGGCGCGACGGACCTCTGCTTCGTCGGCGACACGCTCTTTGCCGGGTCGATCGGCCGGGCCAATCCTGCGACGCTCTACCCGGCGCATCTGGATTCGGTCCGCCGGCGCGTGCTGACGCAGCCGGCCGGGACGGTGCTGTTCCCCGGCCACGGGCCGGCCACGACGGTCGAAGAGGAATGGGCCCACAATCCCTTTATGACGGACTGAACGGAGCGCGATGGAAGAAGAAAGGGGAGAGCGGATCATCGTCGTCCGGGAGCCGGTGCCGATGGACGATGGAGAACTTTTCGGCCAACTTGCCCCCCCGCCGCCCCGCCGCTCCGGCGTGGCCTTGCCGCTCGTGCTGTTCGCCGCCACCGTCTTCACGACGCTCTGGGCCGGCGCCTATCAAACCAACACGAGCCCGTTCCTCGGAGCGTGGCGGTTTTTAGCGGACGATCCGTCCGTGCTGCTCAAGGGCCTGCCTTTCGCCGGCACGCTCCTGGGCATTCTCGTGACGCATGAACTTGGCCATTACGTGCTCTCGCGCATCCATCGCGTCCCGGCGTCCTTGCCGCTCTTCATTCCCGGCCCGCCTCATTTCATCGGCACCTTCGGCGCCATCATCCGTATCCGCGGACCGATCCTGTCCCGCAGGGCTCTCTTCGACATCGGCGTCTCCGGCCCCCTCGCCGGCTTCGCCGTCGCGCTCGTGGCCCTGGCCATAGGGCTGGGCCAGTCGGAGATCATCAAGTCCAGCAACTCGTACGGGCTGCACTTGGGCGAGCCGCTGCTTCTCCAGTTCATGAGCTGGGTCGTCTTCGGGCCGATCCCGGAAGGCTACGACGTGCTGCTGCACCCGGTCGGGTTCGCCGCCTGGTTCGGCCTCTTCGTCACTTCGCTGAACCTGGTTCCGATCGGCCAGTTGGACGGGGGGCACGTGGCCTACGCCCTCTGGGGCCGCCATCAACGGACGATCGCCCTGGCGATCCTGCCGGTCCTGATCGCCTTGGGCTTCGCCGGCTGGCCCGGCTGGTTCGTGTGGGCCGGCATGGCCGGGCTGCTGGGCTTCGCCCATCCGCCGGTGCTCGATCCGGAAGCGGCCCTGGGCAAGACGCGCATCTGGATCGGTTGGCTGGCGCTGGCGATTTTTGCCGTGACCTTCGCGCCGGTGCCCTTTTCCATCCACTGAGGTGTCTCATGTCCACATCTCGCATCCTATCGATCGCGTCACTTCTCATGATCCTGCTCGCGAGCACGATCAGCTATGCCGAGGATCGGTTCGCCCTCGTGTTCGACGGGGCCGGAGTGAAGGACCATCGGACCGGGTTGATCTGGGAGCAGGCGCCGGATCTGGAGCACGATGTGTGGAGCCGGTCAGTCGAGCGATGCGCGACCAAGACCGTCGGCGGCAAGAGCGGCTGGCGGGCGCCGACGATTCAGGAAATGAAGACGCTGATCGATCCCGAACAAAAAGACCCCTCGCTGCCCAAGGGCCATCCGTTCCGTAATATCAAATCCGCGATCTTTTGGACGAGCACGCCCCATCCCACCGACGACATCGTGGCCTGGCAGGTGAGTTTCTTCTCCGGCGAGCCGGTGACGGATCAGAAGTCCGGCACCCGCCGCATGTGGTGTCTGTGGGGCCAAGCAGGCAAGTAACGAAGAGCAACGTCGTCACCCGCCGAGCAGCGGCGAATAGGACGGCGGACGGAGCGGTGAGGGAACGGCTTTCGTCGGTTGCGGGTCGGCCTCCCACCCGCCGCCCAGGGCCTTGAAGAGTCCCACCATGTCGGCCAGGCGGGCCCGCTCGGTTTGGACGAGCTGGCTTTCCGCGTTCAACACGGTCCGGTCGGCCTCCAGCACGTCGAGATAATTGACCAACCCTTCCTTGTAGCGTACCAGCGCCATCGCCAGGGCCGTCCGCGCCGCGTCGACCTGCTCCTGTTGGCGGTGCTGTTGTTCGGTCCGTTCGCGGATGGAGACGAGCAGGTCGGCCACCTCGCGGAAGGCGTTCAAAATCGTCTGGTGGTAGCTTTCCAGCATCTGCTGGTAGCGGGAATGGGCCTGATCGAGCCGCGCCACGTTGGCGCCGCCTTGGAAGATCGGCAAGGTGACGGATGGGCCGATGCTGAAGGTCTGGCCGTTGGAGGTGAACCAGTTGTGCAGGTCCACGCTCTGCACGCCGCCCTGGCCGGTGATGGACAGCGACGGGAAAAAATAGGCGCGGGCCTGGCCGATCCGCGCGTTGGCGGCGATCAAGGCCTGCTCGGCCTGGAGGATGTCGGGCCGCCGTTCGAGCAATTGCGAGGGCAGGCCGACGGGAATGTCCGGCTGGCTCACCACGCTCCGTAGCGGCTTGGCCGGCAGGGGGGCCGTGCCCGGCGGCGAGCCGGTGAGCACGTCGATCCGGTGCTGCTCGACGGCCCGAAGACGGCGGAGTTCCGGAATCTGCGCGGAGGATTCCGCCACGAGCACCTCGGCGCGCTTGACGTCGAAATCCGCGGAGAGTCCGACGGACGCCCGCTCCCGCACGATGGCCAGCGCGTCCCGCCGCCCTTCGAGATTCTTGTCGGCGATCGCGAGTTGATCGTCCAGCTCGCGAAGCCGGAAGTAGGCCTGGCCGAGATCGCCGATCAGGGCCAGGACCACGGCGCGCCGGTCTTGCTCGATGCCGTCGGCCTCCGCCGAGGCGGCTTCCATCCCGCGCCGGATGCGGCCCCAGAGGTCCAGTTCCCACCGGAGGTCGGTGGAGGCGTTGAAGAGGTCGAACCCCTTGCCCGGCGTCGCGAAGGTCTGCGGCATGCCGCCGCCGCCAGACGCGATGCCCAAACCGGCCAGCGTGTTTTTGGAAATCTCGATGCGTTGGTATTGGCCGGTGACGTTGAGCTGCGGGTAGAGGCCGGTCCCGGCCGCCAGCAGGGACGCGCGCCCTTCCATCACGCGGGCGACGGCGCGGCGCGCGTCATGGTTATTCGCCAGCGCCCGGTCGATCAAACCGGTGAGTTCGTCGTTCCGAAACTCCGTCCACCAACGCGCTTCCGGCAGTTTGTCGGTGGAGATGGACGTGCCGGCGAGGTTCTGGTCCGGCGTCATCGCGTCCCAGGCCGCGGGCACCTCGATGTCGGGTTTTTGGTAGTTCTCGCCCTGGACGCAACCGGCGAGCAGCAGGATGTTGAAAAAGACCCCCAGCGTTGCTCTCAGTCGCCCGCTCATGGCGCAGCCTTCACGGGTTCCTGGGTCTGCGACGGCGCCGCTGTTTGCGCAGCTCCGTCTCGCTTGATGAAGACGTCCAACTGCTGCCCGGTATAGACGGGGAAGGGCGGGCGGTCGAACCGGTAGATGATCTGGAGCACGCGCGTGTCCACCCGCTCGGCATTGTCGCCGGTGAGCGATTTCTTCGGGACGATATACGGCTCGATGCGGACGAAGGTCAGGGGAATCGCCTGCTTCGTCGAGCCCTTGAGATAGGCCACGCCGGGGCTGCCCGGCGCCACCAGCGGCGCGTTCACCTCGTCCACGTCCGCCCGCACTTGAAGCTGCTGGGTCTCGCCGAGCAGGATCAGGGGCTCGGCCGTCCCCGGTGTCGCATATTCGCCGGCGCGGACGTTCACCTGCAAAATCGTCCCATCACGCGGCGCACGGACCATGAGCCGGTCCAGCAGGAGCTTCGTCTCGTCCCGCTGCGCGACGGCCTGGACGAGATCCGCTTCGGTCCGCACATAGACCCGCTTGGCGGCTTCCAGCGCGTACCACGTGCGCTTGACGTCGTCGTCGCTGACCGCGCGCCGGTCATGAATGGCCTGAAACCGCTTGTACTGCACGTCGAGATCTTCGACCCGGTGTTTCTGCTCGTCGATCCGCGCGCGGGCCGGCGCGATCGCGGCCTCCCGCACGGCCAGTTGGGCGCGCAGCTCGCGGTCGTCCAGTTGAAAGAGCGGCGCCTCCGCCGCCACCTGGTCGCCGACCTTCACCAGGACCTTGACGATCAGCCCAGCGACCGGCGGCGCGATGCGGACGTTCTCGTTCACCGCTTCGATGATGCCGGAGGCCGCGACGGTCGCGGCGTAGGGCGTTTTCGGCGGCGGCTCGAGGGGCTGGGCCATGGGCTCCGTGTATCGGGTGGTCATGAGCACCCAGATGGTGAACAGCACGCCCGCCACCGAGAGCCACGTGCTGAGTCGCTTGATCACGAGCATGGGGACGTTCCTCCTCCCGGCTCAGGCGTGCCCGGCCGGCTGCGCCGGCGCGGCGTGGACGCTCACGATTTGCCCGTCGGTCAATTCCGCGATGCGGTCGCCGTAATGGAACACGCGGCTGTCGTGCGTGACGACGACGACGGCCCGGTCCGGCGACCGGCCGATTTCGCGCAGCAGCTCCATGATCTTTTGGCCGTTCGGCCCGTCCAGCGCCGCGGTCGGCTCGTCGCAGATCAGCAGGCGCGGCTCCGGGACTAGGGCCCGAGCGATGGCGACGCGCTGCTGCTGCCCGCCGGAGAGTTTCGACGGCAGGAACTCGGTCCGGTCGCCCAGCCCGACGCGCGCGAGCATGGCGCGCGCCCGCGTGAGGGCCTCGCTACGGCGGGTGCCGTAGATCAAGAGCGGCACCGCCACGTTCTCCGCCGCGGTCAGGCCCGGGAGCAGGTTGAATTGCTGGTAGACGAAGCCCATCGTCTCCCCGCGAAACTTGGTCTTCTTCGCGTTGGACAGGGCGTGCAGCGGCACCCCCAAGACGTCCAATTCGCCCTCGTCCACGTTCAAGATGCCGGCGATCACCGAGAGCAGCGTCGTCTTGCCGCCGCCCGACTCGCCGACCAGCAGCAGCACTTCTCCCAGCCGTACGTCGAGGTCGATACCCTTCAGCACGGTGATCTTCGTGTCGCCGGTGCCGAAGGACTTGACCACGCCGCGCACCTTCACGGCGGGCGCGTGCTGCGACGATGCCCCGTCTCCGCCCGCTTCGAGAACCGGCTTGTCGAATTCCTCGGTCATCTCACCCCCGGAACACGATGGCCGGCTCGAGCTTGGCCAGCTTGACGATGCTGATGGCCGCCGAGAACAGACAGATCGCCAGCAGGCAGACGAATACCAGCGCCAGGAGTTGCCAGGTTTCCGAGAAAGGCAGCCGCCCGCCTTGCGCCACGAAGTGGCCGAAGGCCGAAGCCAGGCCGATCCCGACACCATAGGCGATCAGGCCGACGGTGAAGGCCTGGAGGACGATCATGCGGGCCAGCGCGACGGTGCTGGCGCCCATCGCCTTGAGCGCGCCGAACTGGCGCAGATTCTCCACGGTAAACAGGTAGAAGGTCTGGCCCGCGATGGCCATGCCGACGATGAAGCCGAGCACGATCGTCGTGCCGAAATTCACGCCGATCCCCGTGTTCTTGAGCACCCATGCAATCGTCTTCGCGCCGAACTCGTCGGCGGTGAAGGCGCCGAGGCCCGTCTCCGCCCGAATCCGCTGCGTGACCTCAGACGTCGGCAGCCCGTCCTGCCCCTTGACGAGGATGTACGAGAGCATGCGGCGCTCCGGCGGCGAATAACTCAGCGCGCGGTCGTAAGTGGTATAGACGGCGGGAATGTTCTGAAAGTCCTTCTGCGTCATGGCGATCCCCACGATCCGCGCCTTCTTGTCGTTGATCTCGAAAATCGCGCCCACCTTGACGACATCCGGTCCGCCCAGCCGCTCAACCGCCCAGACGTCCACGACGACGGCGTCCGGGTCGCGCAACTCCTCGACGGTCCCCTCGATCATATGCGCCGGTCGCCCGATCAAGGTCGCGGCATCCAGCCCGATCAGCGCGATCTGGTGATAGTCGCCCGTGTCGAGCCGCGCCCGCACGATGTTGCGCATCATCGGCACGGCCCATTCCACGCCCGACACGCTGCGCACACGCGTGAGCGCCGTGTCGGGAATCGGCTTGGGCTCGGCCACCTGGCCGATGCCCGGGTCGGTCACCCAGATCGGCACGTTGACGTTGCTGATGACGGACTGCGACCAGATCATGAGGCCCCAGAAGATGGAGCCCTGCTGCACGATCAGCATGACGCAGAAGGTCAGGCCGCAGAGCAGCATCAGGTACTTGGCCCGGTCGCCGAAGAGCATCTTGAGCGCCACGTAGTTCATCGGCGCGCGGCCTCCTCTCCGTCGCCGGGCTCGTCCGGCGGAAAGGCCTCGACGCGCGGCGGCCGCGGGAGCGCCGTCGCATCGTGCCGATGGAAAAACGACGTGCAGAGCCTGGCGACGGGGCATCCGTGCGACAGCGCCGTGGTCCAGAATCGCCGCACGTGTTCGCCGTCCGGCCGCTGGTCTTCGTCCCACAGCCGAAAGGGGCCGGGGAAGGGGCTGCTCAGGTGAATGCCGCAGGCCGCCAGCCGTTCCGTCACGCCCTCGGCGAGGTAATCGAACACGTCGCCGCACCAGGTGAAAGTCCGCGCGGGATCGGCGGGACTGGATCGGTCCGTGGAGGCCAGACCGGCTTGCCGCTCGTCCAAATGGGCCTGAACGGCCCGCGCGATGGCGTCCGGCGTCGTCGGCTCGTCCGATGGCTGGTTGGTTGTTCGCATGGCCGGCTTGCATAGGCAGGGACGATGCCAAGAGGCCCGGTCGAACGCTCGGTATGGGGAAGCCGTTGAGTGTGCGGAGGAATCAGTCGCTTTCGAGCGGATCGTGCGAGGCGCCGATCAGGCGGGTGCTGCCCGCATGTCGGCATCGCGGCATGGGGACTGCCGATATGTGGGCAGAATCAGGAACGGCGGCCGGCCGGCTTTTTGATGCCCAGCTTTTTCATGCGATGCTGGAGCGTTGAGCGTTTGAGCCCCAACGTGGCCGCGGCCCCGTGCCGGCCGGCCACGACCCAGCGGGTGCGGTGCAGGACGTCGAGGATGTGCGCCCGTTCGACGTCGGCGAGCGCGGCCGACTCGCGCAGCTTGCATGCCGCGCCGTCGGCGGCAAACTCGCCGCCCAGCTCTTCCAGGGTGAGCGACGGTCCCTGCGCCAGAATGACGGCGCGCTCGATCACATGTTCGAGTTCGCGCACGTTGCCCGGCCAATCGTACGCCGCCAGGGCGCGGAGCGCCGGCGCGGCGATCCGCGTGACGGGCTTGCGGTGCCGCGCGGCATATTTTTTCGCGAAGTGCCGGGCGAGAGCCGGAATGTCCTCGCGCCGTTCCCGCAAGGGCGGCAGGGCGATGGGGAAGACTCTCAATCGATAATAGAGGTCCTTGCGGAAGGTCCCGTTCTTGACCGCCTGCGCCAAGTCCGTGTTCGTCGCGGCCAGGACCCGGACGTTCACGCGCAGGGTACGGCTGCCGCCGACCCGCTCTAATTCCTGGACCTCCAGGACGCGCAACAATTTGGCTTGCAAGTCCAGGGGGATCTCGCCCACTTCGTCGAGGAAAAGCGTCCCTCGGTCGGCCAGCTCGAAGCGGCCGAGCTTGCGCGTCGTCGCGCCGGTGAAGGCGCCCTTCTCGTGGCCGAACAGTTCGGATTCGATCAAGGTCGGCGGGAGCGCGGCGCAATTGACCGTGATCAGGGGCTTGGCCTTGCGCGGTGACAGTTGATGGACGGCTTGGGCGACCAATTCTTTGCCGGTGCCGGTCTCGCCGGTGATCAGCACGGTCGAGTCGGTCGGCGCGACTTTCTCGATGGCCTTGAGCGCCCGTTGGAGCGCCGCGGAATCGCCGATCAGCTCCGTGACGTCCACGGCGGCGCGGATTTCGTCGCGCAGGTAAACGTTCTCCTGTTCGAATTGTTCCTTGAGCGCCCGGACTTCGTCGTAGGCCGAAAGGTTGGCGATGGCATGCGACAGGTGGTGGCCGATCTGCTCCGCGAGGCGGAGAGACCGTTCCGAAAAGGCGTTGCGCCGCCGGCTGCCGAGGGCCAGAAATCCGTAGGGCTCGCCGCGTACGGTCAGGGGACACAACATGCAGGAGTGCAGCCCGAGGGCCTCGAAGTGGGGCGCTTCCGCGAAGCGTGCCCGGTCGTCCCATCCCATGATGATCACCGGCCGGCCGGTTTCGCGCATGTAGGCCGGCGCCGTGCGTTCGAAGGGGAAGCGCCGTAGCGCGTCCAGGTCGAGGTCGATCCCGTGCACGAAAATTTTCTCGAACCACGGCCCCGAAGGTTCTTGCACGAACCGGATAAGCGCGTGCGCATCATGCGGCATCACCCGCATCAGCGTGGGCGTGATGGCAGGGAGCAGGTTCTCCACGCTCAACGTGCCGACGACCACGCGGCGGCTGATCTCCATCAACACGTCGCGTTCTTCGGCGGCCAAGACGGTCTCCAGCACCGGCGCGATCTGTGCCGCCAAGGCTTCCAGCAGTCGGCGATCGTCCTCCGAGAAGATGCCGGAGACGAAGCGGCCCGCGAACATCACGCCGATCGTGCGGCCCGGCCCGCCATCCGCCGGCGTAACGAGCAGCGGTGCCACCACGGTCGACCAGGACAGGCCGCTGTTGCGGGCGACCTGCCCTTCCGCCCAATCGGTGGCGCCGATGTCGTCGCATCGAATGGCCCGCCCTTGCCGCACCGCCGCTTCTTTGACGGTGCCCTGCGGAGGCAGTTGCCCGATCTCGTACCCCGGCGTCCCCGGTTCGAGGAGCAGGGGAGACACGGGCGTGAAGGCGTGCGCAGCCTCGTTATAGAGGTAGAGCCCCGCCGCGTCGCATGGGCCGTTCTCCTTGAGTCGTTGAGTGAGCAGTTGGTCGAAGTGGTGCAGGCTTTTGGCCCCGATCAAAGCCTGGAGCATCTCCAGCACGAAGGCCAAGCCGTCCATTTTTGAAGTGCCCATATGTGGGCACTGTACCACGGACATCGTGAAGGTGAAAGTCCCGCCGCGGCTTTGTCCATTAGATGTCAGCGATGCGGGTGCTCTCGTGCCGAGAGATGGCCCGGCACCTTGTACTGCCGAACGCTTTGTGTCAAACATGGGGGCTCGCGCGGGTGAAGAGCGCAAGCCATGAGGAAAGGCCGTTGATGTGAAAGGGTGTGCGGTTCTTCTCGCCGTTCTGTTGGCTACGGTCTGCCGGGCCGGTCCCGTCCAGGCCGATGCGGTCGGGCCGGACACGGAGGTCTTCGTGTCGATGGGCCATGCCGGCGGCGTCCGCGCCGTGGCCTTTTCGCCTGACAACCGCTGGGCCCTCTCGGGTGGCGAAGACAATACGTTGCGGCTCTGGGAAGTGAGCACGGGCCGGGAGGTGCGGACCTTCCACGGCCATACCCAATCGGTGACGGCCGTGGAATTTTCGCCCGACGGCTCGAAGGCCCTTTCCGCGAGCTACGACCGCACGATCCGCCTCTGGGACGTGAAGACCGGACTCGAACTCCAATCCTTCCGGGGACACGACGAAGGCGTCTGGGACATCGCCTTTTCGCCCGACGGCAAGACCGCCCTGTCCGGCAGCGTCGATCAAACCATCAAGGTCTGGGACCTGGTCAAGGGCGAAACCGTGCGCACGCTCACCGGCCACCGCCTGGCCGTGACCGACGTGGACTATTCGCCGGACGGCAAATACGCGCTCTCCGGGAGCATAGATCAAACGATGCGCCTGTGGGAACTCGCGACGGGTCGGCTCGTGCGGACGTTCAACGGCCACACGCAGGGGGTCAACGTCGTCGCCTTTTCGCCAGACGGGACATGGGCGCTCTCCGGCGGCGAAGACCGGACGATCCGCTTGTGGAACGTGGAGACCGGCCTGGTGATGCGGACCTTCGCCGGCCATGTCGACGGCGTCAATACGGTGAACGTGTCGCCGGACGGGGCGTGGATCGTCTCGGGCGGCGCGGACCAAACGATCCGCCTCTGGGAAGTGGCGACGGGCCGGCTCGCGCGGACCTTCATCGGCCATACGCGGCCGATTCTCGACGTCGTGTTTTCGGACGACGGGCGGCACATTCTTTCGGCCAGCGAAGACCACACGCTCAAGCTCTGGGATGCGGCCACCGGGCGCGACCTGCGGACCTTTTCCGGCAACATTCGCGAGACGCGGGACGTGGCCTTTTCTCCCGACGGCCGGTGGGCCCTGGCCGCGAGCCGCGACCATACGATCAAGCTGTGGGAACTGACGACGGGCCGCGCCCTCTGGACCCTGACGGGGCACGAGAAGAGCGTGACCTCCGTGGCTTTTTCACCGGACGGCAAATGGGCGCTCTCCGGGAGCGAGGACCGCACGCTGCGCCTCTGGGACCTCGCGACCGGCCGGGAGGTGCGCGCCTTTCGCGGCCATGCCTGGGGCGTGACGGCCGTGGACTTTTCCGCCGACGGCCGCCGCGCGATCTCCGGCAGCGGCGACCAGACGGTGAAGATTTGGGACGTCAAGACCGGCCGCGAGTTGCGTACACTGGCCGGCCACGCGCAGGCCGTGTGGGCCGTGGCTTTTTCGCCGGACGGCGCATGGGCGGTCTCGGGGAGCGACGATCAGACGGTGAAAGTCTGGGACGTGGCTACGGGCCGGACGATCCGCACCCTCTCCGGCCACAGCCAGGCGGTGCGCGCGGTGGACGTCTCGCCGGACGGCAAGACCATCGTGTCGGGCAGCGTGGATCAGACGCTCAAGCTCTGGGACGTGGCGACCGGCCGGGAGATCCAGGTCTTCACGGGGCACGAGGACGCGATCTGGACCGTCGCCTTTTCGCCGGACGGGACGCGTATCCTGTCGGGCGGCGAGGATCAGACGATCCGGCTGTGGGAGACGGCGACCGGCCGGGCACTCAAAACGCTCAAGGGGCACGAGAGTGTCGTCGTTGCCGCGGCCTTTTCCGGCGACGGGCAGCGGGCGCTCTCCGGTAGTCTGGACGGGACGATGCGCCTCTGGGCCATCGACAAAGGCGAGGTGATCATCGCGTGCGTCGCGTTCCTGGATGGGGAATGGCTCGTCGTGACGCCCGAAGGCTACTACAGTTCGTCGGAGCACGGAGACGAACGATTGACGGTCCGCATCGGCTCCCGCGTGTACGGGATCGCACGCTTCCGCCCGACGTTTTTCCGGCCCTCGGTCGTCGAAGCGGCGCTCCGCTTGGGCGACAGCCGGGCCGCCGTCGCCGAAACGCTCGGGAAGGGGGGGGCCGCCCTGACGATCGCGCAGGCCGCGGACATCGAACCGCCGCGGATCGAAACGCTGACACCCCGCTACGGAGAGGCTTTCGCGGACGGGGCCACGACGCTCACGGTGCGCATCGACGACCGGCGCCATCAGGTGCAATCGGTCAGCGTCTACGTCAACGGTGCGCGGCTCACCGAACAGGAGATGGGCGCGCCGGTGCGGCGGACCAGTTCGGACCGCGTTCCCTCGGGTCTGGCGGTTCCCGCAGGACGGCAGCCGATCGAACTGTCTGTGCCTCTGCGCTTGGAGCCGGGGAACAATGTCGTCGAAGTGACGGCGTTCAACGGCTTCGCCGAGCAGCGGGACCTGCTCCTCGTGACGGCCCCGCGCGCGGGCACGGCGCAGGCCGCGCCGACGGACCTCTGGGTCGTCGCCGTCGGCGTCGCGGCCTATCAGGATCAACACATTCCCCCTGCGCCCTTCGCCGCGGACGATGCGGCCGCCGTGGCCAAGGCTTTGGCCAAACAGCAAGGCAAGCTGTTTCGACAGGTCCATCCCATCGTGCTGGCCGGCGAGGGGACCACGCCGCCCACGGCGGCCGCCGTGCGTGCCGCGCTCGCGGCGCTGAAAGGGCAGGTCGCGGCGCGCGACACGGTCGTGCTGACGCTGTTCGGGCAGGCGGCCAACAATGCGGGCCGGGACTATGCCTTTCTGGCGGCCGACGCCGAGATGCGACCGGACGGCGTGGTGCCCAAAAGGGGCACGCTCGACTGGGCGGACCTGCGGGAGCTCCTGGACCTGCCGGCGAAGAAAGTGATCCTGGTCGACACCTGCTACTGGAAGCGCGAGGGCCCGGCCGTGGAATCGGCCGTCAACTATCAGCGCCTGGTCAAGCGCGTCCAGGAATTCAACGTGGTGCTGCTGACCTCCTGCCGCGGGCGCGAAGGCTACGTCGAGCAGAAGGAAGAGCCGCTCGAGCGCGGGGCCTTCACCTACGCGCTGCTGCGCGCCCTGCGCGGCAAGGCCGACCTGGACGAAGACCACCGGGTCACGCTCGGCGAGCTGGACGCCTACCTCACCGACGCGATCCCCCAGCTCACCAACGGCGCGCAGTTCCCCATCACCTCCACGCCGCTCGGCTACATGGAAACGACCATCGCCGTGGTGGAGTGAGGGGAAGGGGCGAAGGGACCGGGTGGCGTTCCCTCGCCTCTCTTTTCACGAACCCGTCCGTTCGCCCTGAGCTTGCCGAAAGGCGCACACCGGGCTTCTCCGAGCCTGGTAGACATTTCCAGCGCACCCCAATAGTTTGTCAACAAACTGTTAGACAGCCCTTGCCCCCGATGGTACACTCGCCGGTCAAGAGGGACTGACCATGCCTGCTTGGGCTGAACGGATTACGGTTGATCCAGAGCAATGTGGCGGACGTCCGTGCATTCGCGGTCTGCGCATTCGGGTGCAGGATGTGTTGGATTTGCTCGCCAACGGCCTGACGACCGATCAAGTGTTGGAGGAACTGCCCGACCTTGAGGCGGAGGATATCCGCGCCTGCCTTCGATTTGCCAGTCATCGCCTTGATCATCCCGTGGTCGCTGCGTGATCCTCTGGATCGACGCCCAACTCTCTCCCCAACTGGCTTCCTGGATTGCAACGACTTTCGGCATCGAGAGTCGTGCCGTGCGGGATGTCGGCCTGCATGGCGCGAAAGACTTGCGGATTTTTCAGGCCGCGCGAGAGGCTCAGGCCGTGGTCATGACAAAGGACAGCGACTTTCTGACGCTGCTCGATCGGCTTGGGCCACCACCGGCCATCGTGTGGGTGACGTGCGGGAACACGTCCAATGCGCATCTCAAGCAAATCTTGCAAGGGAGCTTGCCCAAGGCACTGAGTCTACTTCGGCAAGGCGAGCCGCTGGTCGAGATCAGCGACGCCCGTTGAGCCCGTTACATCGCGTTCAACGGAGAGGACACCGCAAACGTATTCGTCGCCCGCTCACTTTTACGCATTCTTGACAAGGGTGGGGTCTTCGCGTAGAAACGCGGCGGCAACAGGGGGGCACGGTGCCTGTTGCCCCTCTTGACCGGTTAAGGAGTGAGGCCAAGCCGATGATCTCCGATACCACCGTCAGCCCGCGTTATCCCCACAGCGCGGTTTCCGTCTTGCACTCACTCACTCACTCACTCACGTCCCCTCTCCTTAGCCCGCTCTTCGCTAAGCACACACCGCATGCGGTCGGTTCTCGTGTCGGTGAGCGCGGCAATGCCTGCTGGACGTTCATCATTATATTGGTAGTGTGCGCATCACTTTTCGGGTGTCAGTCTGCTCCTGTTTTGGTACCAACCGTCGATCTTCCTACAGACCAACACTCGACAGAGTCTGCGTGGTGTCGAACGATCGCTGATCGTCTTGAGTCATCAGGACATCGAATGATGAGGATATTTTGCGAAGGAGAGGATCTCAATTCGTTCATCTCTTTCGATCCATCGGTCGAATGGGGTTTTACTGGATTATGTCCGAACATGTTCATGTATTCGAAACTGCACCGCGTAGTTTTTCTTCGTAACCCGCTTCGAGCACAATATTTTATCGAACGACGGTTTGGACAAGCATCAAGGCATGATTTGATCTATTTCTTTGGCCCTGGGTTGGGGAATTGTTTTGATGTTTTTTGGTATGGAACCGAAGGAGTGGTGGAAATAGACCCATCGCAATCGGAAGCATTTTACAGACAGTTTGTCTGGGAGGTGCGTTAATGGCTAAAATCGTACAGGGAAAAGCACAATATGGGGAGAAGATGATTGAGCTTTCAGTCAGATTTTGGACAAACAAAATCTCTAAAAATCCCAACGACGTAGTCAAAAAACAATGCAGAGAATCAGGCGTTGTATACTTACCTAAAAATGAAACGCATGGAATTCAACCATCCAAACCGATACCATTCAACTCGCTACTAGAGCTTGCTCAGAAAATAGAGGAGGCTCTGATCAAAAATGGGATAAAGGTGAAAACGTCCAGAAGAGTAAGGCACTACAGGATTTAGAGTACTGGGTACATCATTTGCCGAATTGAGGAGAACCATGGGAGTCAGAATTGTATTCGCCATATGGAGCACTTCTGGATTTCAATCGCCTCTTCATTGTCAATGCAGTACCCGGGAAAGGAAGAAGAGCAGCCGTAGTTGTGGAACACCTTGACAACCTTGCTGCCCTTGCATGAATTCCGTTCATAGGAATCCTGCAAGGTGCAGTTCCGGCATCCATTCAGGATGTACCTTCCGCAGTTGTCATCGGTATTCGCGCACCTTTGGGGTTCGCAGGTCTCGTTTGAGGGGATACCTTCGGCCTCGTTTTGATAAGCCGTGATCCCCTCACCTTCGCCTCTCCTCCCGCGAGGGGAGAGGGAATTTTTTGAGATGTCATGGTCTCTCCTCTGCAGAGCGGGCGAGGGAGCGGAAAAAGGCCTGGATCAGTCGAAGGATAAGCGAAAGGTTTTGAAATAGCGTCGGATCAAATTCGGTACAGGCTGAAGCCTTCCCGTTGGAAGTCCTCATCGAAAGCCAGTGTGTCAACAGCCCCGGCCTCTTCCACGCATTCCGAACCCCTTTCAAGGCGCAACGATCCGCAGGTCCTGCACGATGGCCGTCAGAGCCTGAGGATTGGTGCCGGGCAAGGGTTTTTTGTCCAGCCCGTAGAACGAACCGTGGTGGCCGGGCGCCTGGATTTGCAGGTGCAGACGCACGCGGTCGCCCGGCACGGCGGGAGTGGGGCGCAGGATCGGCGCGCCGCAGACGCCGAGAATCGCGACCGGCAGTTCCCCCGTGTCATCCTTGACCGTCAGGCGAAAGGCCCCGTAGCAGCCGGAGCCGGAGGGCAGGTAATAGGGCTCCACGGCCTCGATGTAGGTCACGGTCGCGACCACCGTGACCTGCTTGAGGTGGAACGGTTCGGGATCGTGCAGCAGCAGGCCAATCGTCACCGCCTCCTCGGCGTGAGCCGCCACGGCGAGCGTCGCCCAGATCAGCATCGCCATCGCACATCGCGTGAGCCGCATGACTCAGCACACCACAGGATTCGGGGAAGCGTCAAGCCGGAGGTGAGGCCAATCGGGCCGGAGAGACTATCGGGTAGAACCGAGCAGATCGCGCACGGTCCGCATCAATGTGTCGGGCGCGAAAGGTTTTTGGAGAAAGGGCACGGTCGGTTCGAGGCCTCCGGGCGCCTGGACGGCCTCGCGAGGTTGAGCGGACATGTACAGGATCAAGGTCTGGGGCCGGATGGCCAGTACCAGCGGGGCCAGCCTCGGCCCGCTCATGCGCGGCATCTGCACGTCGGTGAGCAACAAATGGATGGGGCCCTGATGCTGGGCACAGATGCGAAGCCCCTCGGCGCCGTCGAACGCTTCCATGACAGTGTACCCATGTTGCCGGAGGATCGCGCCCACGAGTTGCCGTACGGCCGCGTCGTCGTCCACGAGGAGAACGGTTTGCCGTTCGAGGCTCCGTCCCGAGTGCGCATCCGGCGTTCCGAGCATTGCAACCCCGCTGAAATGCGGCTAGACTCCCGGCCACGCAAGACGGGGCGCGCCCGCTCATCACAAACCGGCGCGCTCCGTCTCGGTCCGAGCGTGCGCGTCGTGCCACGCTCGTGGTGTCATCGGTGGCGGCACGGGGGCCATGATAAGGTAAAGCTTACGACTTGTCAATTTTTGTAAGCTAAAATACAATGGGCGCAGGTACACGGGACATCGTCGAACGGCTGATCGCGGCGCTGGGGCTCACGACACAGGCCCAACTGGCCGCCAGTTTGGAGATCAAGCCGCAATCCATCGTCTCGGCGCTCAACCGAGAGGAGATTCCAGAAGCCTGGCTCTATCGGGTCGCTTATCGGACGGGGCGAAGCGTCGAATGGCTCAGGACCGGACGAGGGCCTGCGTGGCAGGGAACCCACGTGGCGGAAGCCTCCGTGCCGGGTTACGGGGGAGAAAAGAAACGGTCCGCGATGGCGCAGCAATTGAACGAAGCCTGGGACCAGTTGGGCGCCGAAGAGCAAGCGGCGGTCGTGCGGTGCGCCGAAATCCTTCGAACCGCCGACCGTGACCTTCACGATCATCTGATCGCGGAGTTGAAGTTAATGGAAAAAATGACCCGCGTCTTCCCGGCCAAACGCAGCCGGTCGAAACGACCGGGCCGAACCTGATCGACGCCTCACGATCCGCCTCGAAAGTCTTCTCGTATGAGCACCGGCGCTGCCATGACGAAACGGTACATCCGGGAGGCCCGTCCCCGCTTCGAGCACCTGCTGGCGGAGTTGGTGGAGCTCCCGTCGGTCAGCATGGACCCGGCGCATGCCGCCGATGTGCGCAAGACGGCGACGGTGGCGGCGCAAGTGCTCGCCTCCTTCGGCGCCGAGGCGCGCCTCATCGAAACCGAAGGGTATCCCGTCGTCTGGGGCGGCTGGACGGTCGATCGGCGCGCGCCGATCGTCACGATCTACAACCATCTCGACGTGCAGCCAGCGCAGGAGCCGGAGTGGACGCGCCGGCCCTTCGCCTTTCAGAAACAGGACGGCCTCTACCGCGGCCGCGGCGCGACGGACGACAAGGGCCCGGCGCTCACCGCGCTGTTGGCGGCCAAATACGCGGTGGAGCAAGGCCTGCCGCTGAACATCCATGTCCTGTGGGAATTGGAAGAGGAGATCGGCAGTCCCCACTTCGCGCAGGCGCTCCAGCCGCGCCATCGCATTCCGGCGCCGGACTCGGTCTTGGTGTCGGACACGATTTGGATCGCGCGGAACAAGCCGGCCATGGCCTACGGGTTACGCGGCCTCTTGGCCGTGAAGATGACCTTGCGGACGGGGAGGGTGGACGCTCATTCCGGCTTGACCGGCGGAGCGGCGCGCAATCCGCTCGCGGAATTGGCCGCCGTGGCGGCGGCCTGCGTGGACGCCAAAACCGGCCGGGTGACCATTCCCGGCTTTTACGACGACGTGGTGCCGCCGACCAAGGGGGAGATCGCCGACTTCCTCGCCTCGGGGTTCGAGGTCGCGCGGTTCAAGAAAGCCTATGGGCTGGAGTCGCTACGGGCGACGCAGCCGGCCGAAATCCTGCGTCGCATCTGGGCGACGCCGACCTTCGAGGTGCACGGCCTGGCCGGCGGCTATCAGGGGCCCGGCGTCAAGACCGTCGTCCCGGCATACGGCGAACTCAAGGTCAGCATGCGGCTCGTGTCGCATCAGAAGCCGGAGCGGATCTTCGCGCGGTTGAAACGATTTGTCGCCGGCGTGAATCCCGACGTGAAGGTCGAAGCCCAGGGCATGCTCCAGCCCTATCTGGGGCCGCGTACGGGGCCCTACGCGGAGGCGGCCAAGCGTGCGATGGTGGCAGGGTTCGGGAAGGCGCCGGCCATGATCCGCGAAGGCGGCTCCATCGGCGCCGTCGTGACCATGCAGCGGGCCTGGCGCGCGCCGATCCTCTTCATGGGCTTGAGCCTGCCGGAGCACGGCTATCACGCGCCCAACGAATATTTCGATTGGGGCCAGGCCTCCGGCGGGATGAAGGCGCTGTCGGCCTACTTCGCGGAACTCGCGGCGATGAAGCGGCGGGCGTAACGAGGGATGTCGCGACGCCTCAAGGATTCGGCCGCAACGGTTTGAACACCGGGTCCGCTTCGAGCACGCCCTTCAAGGTATCGTTGCTCACCAGATAAGCCCAGCCTTCCGGCGTTGCCCCCGGCGTCTCCTTGTACCAGCGTTGCGCCTCGGTCAAGTGCGCGGCCATGGCTTGGTTGTCCCGATTGGGCCGGAAGGCCAGGCTGTAGCCCATCGTATAGGCCGCGGCGAATTTGTCCACGGGCCGCTCGGCCGCCTGCAAAGCCGCTTCCGCATGTTGGAAGGCCAGGACGATGTCCGGGTCGTCCAGCCGGCGATTCCAGGACACCTTGGCGATCCGCGACCAGGCCAGCTCCAGCAATGCCCGTGCGTAGGCGGGGCGTCCCGGCTGGATCTCCTTCAGCACCGCTTCGTGCGTGGCGATGGCCACGAGTTGGTCGTTGTTCCAGCGATAGGCCGTGCCGAGCCTGGCGCGGTTTTCCACGTCCTCCGGCCGAACCTTCGTCAACTGGTCCATGGCGGGAATGAGCCGGTAGAGGAAATCCGCTGAGGTCGGGGCGGAGAAGCCGCCGATCTCCATGTTCAGCGCGATCTCCATGCGCTGCGTCTGGGCATAAATGTCCCAGTAAAATTCGTTGAACCGGTCGAGCAGCACGGCGTCCTTGATCGTCACCTTGTGCCACGTGGCAGCCGATCCCAGGAGCGTGTGGTAGAGGTCCCGCGTCAGGAGTGTCAGGGCTTCGGGCTGGCCCGGGTCCACGATCAGCACGCGGTTGAGCAGGGCCACGCGGTCCCGCTGCTCGGGAAAGAGGGCGGCGCGGCCCACTGCCGCGAGCAGAACGCCGGGGGCGTCGTCGGGGCCGAACCAGACGGAGGATCCCTCGACCACCCGGCTCGATTCGGTGACGAAAGGAATCTTCGCGCCGACTTTCTCCGACACCGGCAAGTTGACGACGGCCATATCCGCCGGGAATCCGGCTTTTTTCAATCCCGACAGCACGACCCACTGGAGATCGACCGACTTGAGCGCCGCGCGGGCGCGCTTGATCGTGTTCGTCCATTTATAGGTGCCCGCCGCATAGGTCACGGGCGCCGTCAAGGGGTCTTTGTAGGTTACTTTGACGGTGACAAGCGTCGCGGGGGCGGACGCGACGGAGCCGTTCGGCAAGGCCAGGGACCCGGCGGGCAGGGGTTTGGTGCCGACGAGGTCCAGCTTCAAGCCGCCGCCCGGTGGGGAGAGGCCGAGTGTGTCCATGACGAAGGCGGAGGCCGGATAGCTGGTCAGGGCCTCGGGAAAGAACACCGGTCCGCCGGCAGTCGGCCAAAGCAGGTCAAGCCCGACCTGGTTCTTGACCACGAGCGAGCCATGAATCGCCTCGGCCGGGGCCGCGCAGTCCGCATACACCGGATCGTTGTCCGGCGGCAGGGCGGGGCGGGGCTTGGCCGAGCCGGTTGCCAGGCGGTAGAGACAGGCGAAGTCCAGACGTCCGGCCGCCGCGCGGTCGCCACTGGACAGGGCGTCGGCATACTTGAGCGCCGCCGCGGCCGCCGGAGATGGCTTGATCCGGGACGCGGTCGGTTTTTGTGACGGAGCCGCCGGCGCGGCAATCGCAAAGGAGAGGCACAACGGGCCAAGGCCCATCCATAAAATGACGCCGGCGCGGAGGGCCGCGATGCCCCGCGCTCGCGATCGAAAACATCCCATCATGACGCGCGCCTCCATGACTATCGACGATCCGGAAAAAAAGCGGGTCACTGTATCACGGGGATGCGGGGATCGGAAAGGGGGCCGGGACTAGCGGGCCGTCCGTGCCTGCGTCGCCATCGCGCGCCGAATGTCGCGGCGCACGCGCGCTTTGAGGGAAGCGGGAAAAGGCGGGGGAGGCGCATGGCGGCAGAGGTCGATGGTCCGCCGGAGCGAGGCGATGAAGACTTCGCAGTTGGGGCAGGCGCCCAGGTGCTTGCGGATTTCGGCGCAGATGTCCACGCCGAGGTCGCCGTCCACGTACGCCGACAACTGCTTGAGGATGCGCAAGCAGGCGGCCTTGGAGTGGCGTCCGTGCGGATGCGGACGGCGTGCCGGGCGCGTGCGTCGTGGCGTCGTGCGGGTCATGTGGCGGTGTGCGCGAGTCCCTGAGCGCTCAGTTCTTTCCGGACGAACAGCCGGGCGCGGTGCAGGCGTGATTTCACCGCGCGTTCGTTCAGGCCCATGATGGCGCCCACTTCCTTCGCCGTCAAGCCCTCCATGTCGCGCAGAACGAGGACCAGCCGGTACTTCTTCGGCAGCTTGTGAATGGCCGTCTCGAGCGCCTGACGCAGCTCCTTGTGTTGGAGCGCCTCTTCGGGTGTCAGGCCGTCGGCCGGAATCTGCAGCCGGAGTTCGCCGTCGGAGGTCGGAATGAACTCGTCCAGCGACAGCTCCCGTTCCGGCTCGCCCTTGCGCTTGGCGCGCATGCGTAGGCAGGCCCGCGAGGCGATGGTATAGAGCCACGTCGAGAGTTGCGCCTCCCCGCGGAATTGCGCCAGCCCCCGGTAGGCGTTGAGAAAGGTTTCCTGAACCAGATCCTTCGCGTCTTCCACCTGCCCGCAGAGCCGCTGCGCGAAGCGGAACATGCGGTCGGCATGGCGGCGGTAGAGGTCGTCGAAGGCGGGCGGACGGGAATCGCCGTCGGCCGATGAACGATCGGGAGCGGGGCGGTCCTGCCGGGGAGCCTTCATCGGTCGTGCGCGGCGCGGGGACGTCGCGGCGGTGTCCACGCGGTCAATATCGGGCCTCGAGCGAATCCTCGTAATGCACCGCGCGTGGCGCCAAGCGGGACGGCACAATATCGGTGACGGCGCGGCTCTTCACGACGGTGGGACTCGTCATTCCGCCGTTGTCGTAGGAAGATTGCTGATAGAGCAGGCTGGCGATTTTTCCATCCGTGTCGAAGGCGATAGTCAGCACCGTCTCGCGGTCGTACGCGCCGATCCCGTTGCGGAAGAAACCGACCAGGAGCAGGTAGTCCAGGGGATTGATCGTCGAGGCCTTGAACTCGTACTCCCACCATTCGTGCGGATAGCCCTTCGACTCGACGACGCGCCGCTTCCAGGGTTCGCCAAGAAGCGCGATGACCTGGTCCTTCGTCGACTCGCCGGGTTTGAGCTGGGTCGGCAAGTCCGAAGAGTCCAGTTTCGCAGTGCCCGAGGAGACGGCGCAGCCGAAGGCCGACGACATCAGCACGGTGACGGTCACGGCGAGCACGGCAAGTCTCGGGAGGGGGCCGGAGAGCCATGCGATGGACGATCTCATGGGACGCACCTCATCGTGGCGAGCGGTTGATTCGAGCCGAAGTCGGACGGAATCTTAGGGGAGTTTCCGGAAAAAATCCAGGAAGGTCCGGGCTGCTGCAGCGGCCGAGCCCGAATGTGCTATAACGCAACCCCATCGTGCTGCTTAAGGTATGGGAGGAAGACGCGTCATGCGTCAGTGGATCGGAATGATCGCCGTCGTCGCCGTGAGTGGGTGCGGGAGCCCGCCGCCGGCTCCCGTGATGCGGCATCCCGAGCTGCACGTGCAGTATGTGCAAACGACCGGCTCGTCGCACTGGCCGCACCAGCCCAAGGGGCCGGTCTGGGTCAAAGGGAAAAAGGGGACCCCGGAGGAAGCGTTGATCGTCGCGCGCGGGGCGATCCTGACGATAGGTCTGGACGTCGTCGAACGCGATCAGTTGTCCCTGTTGCTCAAGGAGCAGGAAACCCAACTGGCCTACGGGGACGAGCGCCAAGCCGATCAGGTCAGTGTCGGCAAACTGCTCGGCGCGCACGTGATCATGTTCGTGGAGATGTCGAGCCAAGCAGTGGGAGGCGATGAGGGGCGGCGGAACGTGGGCGTATCGATCCGTGTCGTGGGAGTGGAAACGGGGACCGTCTATGCCTTGAGCGAGGCCCGATGGACGCGACCCGTCTCGTCGTCGCAGGAGCTGGACGTCGTGATGTCCCGCGCCGTCTCCCGGGCCTTTTGCCCCGCCGATCGGTGGGACGAAGCCTCCGACGCAAACGGCTGGAACGGACGCTGCCGCTAGCCGCGCCGTCCTCCGTCGCGGCCTTATTGAAACAACATTTCCGACACGTAGACGTTCGAGACCGCCGGGTGGGGCAGCGCGGCGTTGACGCGGCTGGCGACCGCGATCCGCAATTGCCGCTTCCCTTCTTCGGTCCGCAAGAACGCGGACGGCTGCGATGCCACCCAGACGATGATGGCATGTTCGACTTCCGGCATGCGGACGCGCAGGGCCTCGGCCTCGCCCGGCGAAGCCAGCTCCAGCGCCAGGCTGAGCCGCAAGAATCGAAACGAATCGACGTCGGCCACGTTCATCACCAGGGGACCGACGGGCAACATCCTCGAATGTTGGCCGAGCGGCAGGGAGGGGACGTGTTTCCCGATCGACGGAAGCGTCAGCCCCGACCGGCTCGACTGGATGCCCCACAGCAGGCCGAGCAGGGTCAGCATCAGGAGGACACTCGCCCAGTAGATCGTTGATTGCCGTTGTGCCATGGGCTCTCTCCCGGTCAAGAGGGTTGTCGGAGACCGCCAGCCACGGCAATGCGTCGTCGCAAAAGACTTGCCTGTTCGCGACCGTTCCGAACGAGGGGCACCCGGTGCCGACCGGCGCCGATGGATAGCAACGAACAGATCGTCAAGCTGGACGAGCGACAAAAAGCGGAGGGGAGCGACGCGAGGCGTTCGGCTGCCGCGCCGTCTTTTCGGACCTGTCAGGCCAGGGTCGTGACGTCGGCCGGCGAAACGGGAAGCGGAAGCTCCAGCCCCAGGCCCGGGCCGGTCCAGGGCACGAGTTGCGGCCCCTCGTAGCGATAGCCGCCGGACACGGGATCGGCCGCCAGGAGGAGCGGCGTGTCGAGGTCGAGAAAATCAAACCCGCCCAGCCCCAGCACCAGGCCGAACGAGCAGCCCATCGCCACCCGCGTTTCGACCATTCCCCCGATCATCAGCCGCAACCCGGCCGCGCGACCGGCGGCGGCAATCTCCAGCGCCTCCGAGACGCCGCACTTCATGATTTTGATGTTGATCACGTCCGCGGCGCGGCGCGCGACGATCTCGCGCACGTCGGCGAGGGACCGGGCGGATTCGTCGGCGGCCACGGGCACGCTTCCGTCGCGGACGAGCGCCGCCATGCCCTCCCAATCGTCCCGCGGCACCGGCTGCTCCAGCAGTTCGAGCGGTACGCCGATCCGCCGCAGCGCCGCCAGAAAGGCCCGACAGGTCGGGAGCGAAAAGCCTTGGTTGGCGTCAGCGATGAACCGGGCGCCGGGGCAGGCCCGATGGATCGCCTCCAAGCGGCGAATGTCCTCGCCCACGTCCGCGCCGACCTTCGTTTTGAACAGGCGAAAGCCTCGCGCGTGCCAGCCCCGCGCCAGCGCCACGGACCGGTCCACGCCGGCGATGGGAATGGTGATGTCCGTCTCCCGCGGCCGGACGTCCGCCGCGCCGAGCGCGTGCCATACCGACGTACGGCGTGTACGACACCAGGCATCGAGCAAGGCCGTCTCTATCCCGCACCGGGCGGCGGCATCGGGTGTCGGTGCGCCGGGGACGGACCCCTCGCCGAAGGTCGGTGCCGTATCCCGCCAGTCGGCGGCGGATCGGCCCAGCACCGCCTGCGTGAGCCGAACGGCCGCCCGTCGAGCGGCTTCGCGATCCGCCCCGCCCACTTCGGGGAAGGGGGCGATCTCGCCGTAGCCGACGGCGCCGCTCCTTAGGGTGACGCGGACGAAGAGATTGTCCGCGGTCGTTTTCGTACCGGTCGCCACGACGAACGGATCGGTCAAAGGAACGTCCAAAGGCCAGATGTCGACGCGCGTGACGGTCGTCTGATCAAGGGGCATGGGACGTCAGTTGTACCAAACCGAACGGCTCCGGCAAAGGGGAGAGTGGCTACGCTTGAGTACGAGGCAAGGAATTGAGTACCGTAGCGCCCCATGCTCGCTCGACGGAAAGCCACGACCCGGTTCCTCGTCGCCCGCTGCCTTCTGGTCGCTCTCTCGCGTGGGCCGACGGTCCTGCTCTGTCTTGGGGTCGGCGGCCTCTTTGCCGGGATACCCGATTCGGCCCTCGGACAGGAAACGCAGGAGGCGATGGCCGTCTACGAGCTGAATTATTCGCGCGGCGCGGCGGAATTCGGCCGGGGCCGCTATGAGCAGGCCGAGACCCTGTTCGAGGCCGCGCTCGCCGCCAAGCCCGACGATCCCGACGCCGGGGCCTTTCTGGGGCAAACGCTGCTCCGGTTGAAAAAATATGACGAGGCGGAGGCGCTGTACCGCCGCATGCTGGCGGTCGAGCGCGAAGCCGGCCCGGCCTGGCTGGGCCTCGGCATCCTGCAATACACCAAGCGGCATTATCAGGACGCCAAACAAAGTCTGCTGGCCGCCGAGCGTTTCCTGCCCAACGATCCGCTCGTCCACTTTTACTTGGGGCTGGTCCACCACGAGTTGGGCGAGTTCGAGGAATCGCCCAAACGCTTTCAGCAGGCCATGACCTTGAGCCCGGACCTCGCGCCGATGGCCCAGTACTACACGGGCGTGGCGCATCTGCGGCGCGGCGCCCTGCCCGAGGCTAAACGAGCGCTCGAAGCGGCTGCGGCGGCGGAGCCGGACTCCGAGCATGGCCAATCGGCCAAGGCCTTGCTCGCGAAAGCGGAGCGCATGGCGGCCGGCGAAACCGTGGAGCTGGAAGAGGCACCTGGCAAGCCCGAAGAAACGAAACGTCCGTGGCGGGCCACCTTCACGGCTGGCATGGAATACGACACCAACGTCGTGCTCCTGCCCGGCGGCACGTCGCCGCCGGCCGGCACCGCCGGCATCTCGCGCCAGAGCGATTATCGGACCGTGCTCAACGGGTCGTTGGGCTACGACGCGCTCACCCTCGACAAACTGACGGCGGGCATCTCCTACGCCGTCTACCAGAGCTTCCATTCCAAGCTGAGCGGGTTTGATGTCGAAGACCATGCACCCTCGGCATATCTCCAGTATCAACAGGGGCCGCTCAACCTGAATCTCCAATACATCTACAACTATACGCTGGTGGGCCGCTCGCCCTACCTGAACGCGAACACCGCCCTCTCGCTGGTGACGCTGCAAGAGTCGCCGACGCTCTTCACCCAGCTCCAGTTGCGGTACATGGACAAGGTATTTCGGGACGGGCGGTTCCTCCTGAACTCCTCCCGCAACGGCAAAAACTGGCTGGCCGGGCTGACGCAGTACGTCACCTTCGCCGACAACAAGGGCCGCGCCTGGCTCGGGTACCTCTACGACCGAGACGCCACCGGCGGCGGGTCTCCCATCGTGGCCGGTCCGCCCAACAAGCTCGACAACGCCGACTGGGCCTATAACGGCCACCACGTGACGACCGGCCTGGAGCTGCCGCCGATCGTCACGCTGGAATTCTCCGTTGCTTTCGACTGGATCCACCAGCAGTACTTGAACCCGAATTCCTATTCGGTGGACGGACGGACGAAGCGGCGTGATAATGTGTACAGTGTGACGACGGCGGTGAACCGGGACGTCACGGAGCAACTGTCGCTGACGCTGCAATATGCCTACAGCCGCGACGATACCAACGTGGACGTGTTCACCTATTCGCGGAACATTTTCTCGATCATGCTGAACGCCTCGTTTTAGCGGAAGGAGACGCCGCCATGCGACCGATAGAAGAAGGCTCGATGGGCCGGTTTGCCGCCGGAGGGCTCGCGGGGCTCGCGTGCCTGCTGGCCCTGGGCGTGGGCCTACCGGTCGTCCAAGCCGCCGACTCGTCCGGCGTGCCGCCAGCCTCCGCTCCCGCGGGTATCGGCGCCGTGACGTCGGTGCAGGGTCGGGTCACCATGGACCATCCGGACCCGGCCGATCCCTTCCAGGCCTCCACCACGGAGCCCTTGCAGCACCACGACATCATCGAAACGCATGGCCAATCGAAGACGAAGATCCTGCTGCACAGCGGCGGCACGTTGACGGTCGGGGAAAACAGCCGCATCGAGATCGTCGAGCACGATCACGACACGGCCCGTGCGGACCGCAGCGTGACGATCAAGCTCGAACGGGGCAGCCTCCGCGTTCTGGTGGGGAGCGACTTCGAAACACCCGACTCCAAGTTCGAAATCCAGACGCCGACGGCCCGGGCGGTCACTCGCAGCGGCCTCTTCGTCGTCTGGACCGACGGGGAGACGAGCGGCGCGGCCAACGTCGGCCAGGCCGGTTCGCTCGAACTTTCGTCGGCGGGGCAGACCGCGCGTTTGTCCCCCGGCGAATTTACCGAAGCGGTCAAGGGACGGGCGCCGAAACCGCCCGCGCTCTTGGCCTCGCAGGCCCATGCGCGCATCCAGAGCACGGTCAACGAGACGCACCTGCGCGAGAGCGTGCGCCACGAGGCGCCGAAAGACACGCTGCGCGAGATCGGCCTGCCGCGGGCCATCGGGCTTGGGCTCGGCGGTGCGGCCGCCGAAGGCGGCGCTGCCGGCGGGGGCGCGGCCGATGCGGCCAAGTCGCAGGATCAGAGCGCAGGCGTGGACGAGGCGCAAGGCGGCGGGCAGAGTGCCAGCAACAAGTCGCAACTGTCGACGCATCGCCAGATGACGCCGGCGCATAGCCGCACGACGCCGCCCAGCGTCCATTCGCGCGCCAGCGAGCGTATCCTCCGTCCGACGGAAACCTCTCCCATCCGCGGCGAGCTGCGAACGAGGCAATAGGACAACGGATGGCAATCGTGGCGGGTCCGGCTGGCCCCTTTGCATGCCGCGGCCGATTCAGAGCGGCCGCCCTTGTCGGCTCGACGGGACTCCTGCTCACGCTATCCATCCTTGTCGGCGCAGTGCAGCCGGCCGCGACGCGCGCGGCACCGCCCGATCGGCCGCCGGGCCCGCCGCCGACGCTCAGCGGCTTTGCGCCGATCGACTTTTGGCGCGACGTCCAGCCGATCCTCGAACAACGCTGCGCAGTCTGCCACGGCTGTTACGATGCGCCCTGCCAACTGAACCTCACCGCCTACGAAGGCCTGGCACGCGGCGCGAACAAACAACGCGTCTACGACACGACCCGGCTGCTGACGGCGGAACCGACGCGCCTCTTCGTGGACGCCCAATCGGTCGACGCGTGGCGCCGGAAGGGCTTTTTCCCGGTCCTGCCCGAATCGGACGCTGCGTCGAGCCAGGCCGGCCTGCTGTCGCGCATGCTGGCGCTCAAGCGGGCCCATCCCCTGCCGGCTCAGTCGCCGCTGCCGGCCTCCTTCGATTTTTCCCTGAATCGCGACCAGCAATGTCCGACCGAGGCTCAGTTCGACGATTTCGACGACGCCTATCCCCTTTGGGGCATGCCCTACGGCCTGCCGGCCCTGAGCGACCGCGAGCACGGCACGCTGACGCGCTGGCTCGGGCAGGGCGCGCCCTATCGGCAGCCGGCCCCCCTGCCACCCGACGATGCCGCGCGGATCCAGGAGTGGGAGACTTTCTTGAACGGCGAGTCCCTCAAGCAGCAGTTGATGAGTCGCTACCTCTACGAGCATCTGCACCTGACCCATCTCCATGTCGAAGGCCTGCCTGGCCGGCGCTGGTTCCGCTTGGTCCGCTCGCGCACGGCGCCGGGCCAGCCCATCGAGCTGATCGCCACGCGCCGCCCCTACGACGATCCGGGCCCGGCGCGCTTCTACTACCGGCTTGAACCCGACCGGGCCAGCCTGCTCGCCAAGACCCACATCCCCTACGCGCTCGGTCCGGCCCGCAAGAAACGGTGGCAGGAGCTCTTTCTCGACGCGCCCTACGACGTCCGCGCCCTGCCGTCCTACGATCCGGCCATCGCCTCGAATCCCTTCATCGCCTTTCAGGACCTCCCGGTCCGGTCGCGGTACAAGTTCTTGCTCGACGACGCGCAGACCTTCGTCATGCAGTTCATCAAGGGGCCGGTCTGCCGGGGGACGGTCGCGCTGGACGTGATCGAAGACCGCTTCTGGCTCTTTTTCGTGGACCCGGACAGCGCCGCCCTCGATCATCTCGAAGAATTTCTGGCCCGCGAGAGCCAGCACCTGTACCTGCCGACCGAAGAAGGGGCGACCAGGCTGGGACTGGTCTCGTGGCTCAAGTATTCCCACATGCAGAACCAATTCCTCCAGGCCAAGCAGGTCTATCTGGAAAATCTCCAATTGAACGACGAAGCGGCCGATCTGGCATTCATCTGGGACGGGCGGGGACGAAACCAGAACGCCGCCCTCACCGTGTTCCGCCATGCGGACAGCGCCTCGGTCGTCAAGGGTTTGGTGGGGGACGATCCGAAAACCGCCTGGCTCCTCTCCTACGACCTGTTCGAGCGGATCTATTACCTCTTGGTCGCCGGGTTCGATGTCTACGGGTTCGCCGGCCACCAACTCGACACGCGCCTGTACATGGACTTCCTGCGCATGGAGGGGGAGTTCAATTTCCTGCTGCTCCTGCCCATGAACCTGCGGGAGAAGGAGCGGGACTATTGGTACCGGGACGCGCACCAATCGGTGAAAGACTATGTCTACGGCAGCCGCATCCACTTCGATTACGAAAGCGGCATTCCCTACAAGACGAACAAGCCCAAAGAAGAATTATTCGACCTCTTGCGCCAGCGGCTCACGGGTGCGTTGAACCAGGCCTACGATCTCGACGACGAGCCGGACGCGGGGTTGCGCCGATCGCTGACCGCCCTGGCTCGCGTGACGGGCCGAGCCCTGCAATGGATGCCGGAAGTGGCGTTTCTCGTCGTCACGGAGGAGGCCGAATCGGCGCGGCCCGAGCGCGAGACCGCCCTCCGCCCCGACCGCGTCTACACCCTGGTGCATGACGAGGCCTACAGCAACATTGCCTCGCTCTTCAATCTGGAGGCCCGCCGCCTGCCGGACGAAGATGCCCTCACCGTCGTGCGCGGGTTTGTCGGCGCCTATCCCAACGCCTTCTATCGGGTGGCGCGGGGCGAATTACCCGAGTTCGTCGCGGCCGTGGCCGCCCTGGCCGGCGAGGAGGACTATCGGAAACTGGCCGACCGCTTCGCCGTGCGCCGGACCGACCCGGCCTTCTGGGCCCACAGCGACCGGCTCCACGAGGCCTATCGGACCCTCGCGCCGCTGGAAGCGGGGCTGTTCGATTACAACCGGCTGGAGAATCGGTAGAATACCGCTCCGTGTGCAACTCCGACGAGTTTGCGAGGTGCCTATGGCCGTGGCCTCGGTGATGCTCCCGCTGGGAACGCCCGCTCCCTCCTTTGCTTTGCGCGACGTCGTGAGCGGCCAGATGTGGTCGCTTGATGCGTTCGTCGGCATGGACGCCCTGTTGGTGATGTTCATCTGCCGGCGCACGGGACGCACGACATGGCCGGGACGCTGACGTCGAGTAGCAGGCGATACGATCAAGACAGGGTGTCTTGCGCGCAGCGGAAGCCCAACACGTTGAGTCGGTAGGTGGGGATGACCCCGTGACGGTGTGCCGAGCGGAGCGTCCAGCCATCCACGAGCCAGGACCCGCCGCGGGCGACCTTGGTGTCGCGGTCGTAATCCGAACTCGTCCACTCGGTCACGCTGCCGGCCATATCGTAGATGCCGTAGGGACTCTTGCCGGCTTCATAGGCGCCGACGGGGGAGAGGCTGCTATAGCCTTTCCAGTGCTGCTTGCCGTCCCAGTCATAGCTCGCTAAGTTACGCGTCGGCTCTTGATTGCCCCACGGATAGATCCGCCCGTCCGTCCCCCGCGCCGCCTTCTCCCACTCCTCTTCCGTCGGCAGACGTTTTCCGTAATAACGACAATAGGCCACCGCGTCCTGCCAGTCCACGCCGATAATCGGACGATCGCCCACGCTTCCCTTGCTGCGTTCATTCGACCGTTCCCGCTCTTTCCGCCCGCTCGCGCGCAGAAATGCGGTATAGCGCTCGGTCGTCACTTCGTATTTGTCCAGGTAGAACGAGGGCAACGTCATCCGGCGCCGATCATCGCCCTCTCCATACAGAAACTCCCCCGCGGGCACCAGTACCATCGGAGCACCGTCCTTGCCGAGGACCTCTCCGGCCGGTTGCTGGGCCGCCAGTGCGTGATGGCCAGCCAGGACGGCCAGCCAGATCGCGATCACGCGGATGATGGTCAGATGTCGCATGGGGAACATGGGAAAACCGTAAACGACACCCGCGATGATTGCAACGGCTTAAGGCCGTTTCCCTACGCGCAGCCGTACCGACACGACCTGGCGGCGGTTCCGGCGGAAATATAAATCCGCATAGATTCATAGCCTTATCGAGCGCGCCGTGCGACGAGCATTGACAGCAGGGCTTGTGACCGATAGGGTGCTGGGCATGACGTACTGAGCCACGTCGACTATCTCATCTCTCGCGCCGTCTGTTCTGGGCGCGTCTGATTCCCCGGTCTCCGCTGCTTCCTACGCCAGAGTTTCTTTCAAGATTCCGTCGGTCCTGTTCATGAAGGGATGCGTCTGCCCATGGGCTGGCGCGGGGCCTCTCGACAAGAAGGGCCGTCCATCGGACGGCCTGAGCGCCACTCGCGAACGTGATGAGAGTGCCGCGTATGGGGGGGGAAGGAGCATGGTGAACACTCTTGTGAGCCTGTGGCACTGGGTTACATACCAGCCGGCCTCCGCCGCTGCCTTCGTGTTCGGCGGAGCCGCTCTTGCGGTCGTGCTCTACACCTACGTCCATGACTACAACTTGCTGGCCGATTATGAAGAAATGGACGGAGGGGCGCTCACGCCCCGTTCCTTTAAGTAGAGAGGAGGCCGGCTCTGGCGCTGTTGGGCCGTTGGCCGTCGCTTGCTGTTCAATCAGGTGCTTCCTTGCATGGAGTCTTGCGATGAAGCGCCTTACTCTGAGACTCCGATCAGGAGGTGCTGCAATGGATACTCTCAGCTCCATCGTTGACGGGACTATCGCCGTGGGAGGGATGGTGGCATCCCTCGTCGTCGCCGTGTGGGCGATCGCGGCCTCAGATGCCGCTACGGGTATCTCCGGGGAGGGGGTCGCTCGCGCACCTGGCGTGGCCCTGAAGAAGGCGGCGTAACCGGTTCAAGGTGACAAACGGGAAGTCCCCGCCCCTCAAGATGCGGAGACTTCCCGAAGAGGGAGGACTTCATCATGATAAGAGCGTGTCTATCAAGCATGACGGATCTGTGGCCGCGCACCACGCGCGCCTGGCTCGTGACGTTAGCGGTGCTGGTGCTGGCATTGGCGCTGATTCTGTGGCGGTTGTCGGTTCCGGCAGCCAATGCGACAGAGCCGCTTCCGGGAGGAGACTCCGCCGCACGGCCTTCCGTCGGAGGCGAGGGAGCGGCGGCCACGGGTGCGCCGGGGCTGAATGCCGCTTGGGTCGAACAGATCAACAACTCGCTGGTCATCTATCAGGCGAACTATCCTGCCTCCAATTTCAGCCTGTATCAGAAGAAGTTGAGTCTGGTGCAGGATGCCTTGGCCCGCGGCGATCGGCAAGTCGTGAGGGTCGAGATGAACGCCTATTTCAAGATGCTCGACCGGCGGGCCCACGGCATCAGCGAGGTCGCCGCCGATGAGCTGTTCAATTTTGCCCGGATGATTACGCCCGCCCAGGAGTATAGAATCGCCGTCCCACGGTCTGGCTCGGAGCAATACGGGGCGGAGATCATCAACTCTGTTGCCACCCAGTAAAACGTATCCTGCGTTGGGGTGTCCCCATGGCCTTGGCTGCGTCTTCCGACGCAGCCAAGGCTGGATCCGCCTGTGTTGAGTTCACGGGGCGCGTGCCGATCATGGCTCCTTGGCTCCACGTATCGCAGACGACCTGTTGCCTTACGGCCCTAGCCGACGGACCGTCCGGATCGGTAGAATAGCGTCCGGTTTTGAACCTCAAGACTTCATGAGGTGCCTATGGCCGTGGCCTCGGTGATGCTCCCGCTGGGAACCCTCGCGCCGCCCTTCGCCCTGCGCGACGTCGTGAGCGGACAGATGTGGTCGCTTGATGCGTTCGTCGGCATGGACGCCCTGTTGGTGATGTTCATCTGCCGGCACTGTCCCTACGTGGTGCATATTCAGGACGAGATTGCCAGGATTGGCCGGGACTATGCGGACAAGAAGCTCGGCCTCCTCGCCATCAGCAGCAACGATCCCGTGCACTATCCCGACGACGCGCCGGAGCGGCTCAAGGAGATGGCGCAGCGCCTCGGCTTCCGATTTCCCTTCTGCTTCGACGAAATGCAGGAGGTTGCCAAGGCCTACAAAGCAGCCTGCACGCCGGATTTTTATCTGTTCGATCGGGACCGGCGGCTGGTCTATCGCGGGCAGCTCGACGACAGCCGTCCCGGCAACGGCAAGCCCGTCACCGGCCGCGATCTGCGCGCCGCCATCGACGCGACGCTTGCCGGCCGGCCCGTCGATCCCAATCAAAAGCCGAGCATCGGGTGCAGCATCAAATGGAAACCGGGGAATGCGCCGTAAGGGACGTCGCGGACCTGCCCTCATCATTGCCCACGGCCTCGCGCTGACCGCCATGCTCGGCGGCTGCGACAATACCCAAACCGTCTCCCTTACCGCGGAAGACTTCCGCTTCGTGCCCGATCGCCTACGCGTGTCCGCGTCGGCCCCGCTCACGTTGACGGTCTACAACGCCGGCCGCGAGACGCACGAATTCGACAGCCCGCTCCTCCTGTACGCGGCCACGCGGTCTGCGCCTCGGGAGAAAACCGAATCGGCCGGCTCCGGTCTCGTCCTGCCTCCGGGGAAATCCCTTCGGCTCATCGTCGCGCCGCCGCCGGGGACCTATCTCTACATCTGTCGGCGCAAGGGCCACGCCGACATGGCCGGCACGCTGATCGTCGAATAGCGAGAGGATGCGATCAAGGCGGGGCGTCTTGCGCGCAGCGGAAGCCGACGGCGTTGAGCCGGTAGGTGGGGAGGACGCCGCGGCGGTAGGTGGCTCGGAGCGGCACGGGGCCCGTGAGCCAAGACCCGCCGCGGACGACTTTGGTTTCGCGGTCATAGTCGGAAGCCGTCCACTCGCTCACGTTGCCGGCCAGATCGTAAATGCCGTAGGGGCTCTTGCCGGATTCATAGGAACCCACGGGCGAGAGGCTGCTATAGCCTTGCCAGAGTTTTTTGCCGTCCCAGTTGTAGGAGGCTATCGTCTGGGTGGGCTCCTGATTGCCCCAGGGGTAGAGCCGACCGTCCATGCCCCTGGCAGCCTTCTCCCATTCTTCTTCCGTCGGCAGGCGCTTGCCCCAGTACCGGCAATAGTCCACGGCTTCCTGCCAATCCTGGCCGATGATCGGCCGATCGGCGTCTTCGTCCGGCACGATACGTTCGTTGACCTTGAACCGTTCGGGCCGGCCGGTCGCCCGTTGAAAGGCCAGATACTGCTTGGTCGTGACTTCGTACGTGTCCATGTAAAAGGAGGGCAGCGTCAGGCGGCGCTGATGCTCGCCCTCTCCGTAGACGAACTCGCCTGCAGGCACCAGTCGCATGGGCGTCCCGTCCTTCCCGCGGATGTCGGCCGGCGGTTGCGCCAGGAGCGGACCAGGCCCAACGGCCATGACCAACCAGAAGACCGTCACACTGACCGCGATCGGACGACGCATGTCCCTCTTCTTATTAGAACCTATCTCAAAATTG